>ERZ1066127.171-NODE-171-length-41973-cov-11.233670_pt1 | contig 41973 bp, 36 predicted proteins | sample MGYA00382774_ERZ1066127 | MGnify/ENA primary metagenome ERZ1066127 (study PRJEB33369, sample SAMEA5778357) | biofilm metagenome | biome: Industrial cooling water; feature: Water cooling tower basin; material: Biofilm | place: United Arab Emirates | collected...
GCATGGATGACCCGCAACGGACCATCCAAGGCGGCTACGGCTCCACCCTTTCCCTTCCGATCTGGGTGGACATCATGAAGACCGCCGATCGCCTCGGCTACCGCGCCAATGCTTTCCAGCAAATGACCCGTCAGTCCGGCATGGTCAGTTGCAATCTCTGCAAATCCTCCGGCAAACGCGCCACCGCCGGCTGCCACGCGGCAGGCACATCCTACGTCGATCAAGTCCCCGCCGACATTGCCCCGGCGGCAAACGATTACTGCCCCGCCCATCCGGCCCGCGCCATCCCTGTGGAGGAAACGGACGAGCCGCGCGACGCACCGCCCAGACCGCTGCGCGCCGTCCCCGTCGAGGAACCCAGCCGCCAGCCTCTTCGCGCCGTGCCGGTGGAGGAGTAAATCATTTGAACAGCAAAAATCGCATCCCGTGGTTGCATCCCGCGCGCATTTCCGCTAGTGAATTTCCAGTCCATTTTGCCCATGCTCACTCTGCTTAAAATCCGCAACCTCGCCCTCGTCGATGAACTCACCTGGGAGCTCGATCGCGGGCTGATCAGCGTCACCGGCGAAACCGGAGCCGGAAAGTCCGTGATCGTCGGCGCACTGAAGCTCGTGCTCGGCGAGCGCGCCGATAAATCGCTCATCCGCACCGGCGAGGAAACCTGCGTGGTCGAGGCGGTGTTTGCCCTCTCTCCCTCGGAGGAAATTTCCGCCATCTTCGCCGACCAGGCCCTGGATTTCGAAGCGGGAGAAGACCTCATCATCCGCCGCGTCATCAGCACCAACAGCACCCGCCAGTTCATCAACGACTCCCCCGTCACCCTCGGCCTTCTCAAAAAACTCGGCGAGCACCTCGTCGATCTCCACGGTCCGCACGATCACCAATCGCTGCTGTCCACCGATCGACAGCTCGCCATGCTCGATGCCTTCGCCGGGGCGGAAAACCAAATTGTACACTACCGCAGCCAGTGGCAGGCGTGGAAACAAAAAGTCACCGAGTGGCAGGAACTGCGCGATGCCGATGCCGTATCCACCCGCGAGCTCGAGCTGCTGCGCCACCAGGTCGAGGAAATCCAAGCCGCCGATCTGCAAGCCGATGAGGAAACGGAACTCATGAACCGCTACCGCCGCAGCCAGAGTTCCACCCGCTTGTTAGAAAGCACCGGCGCCGCGCTCAAACTGCTCAGCGATGACGAGGACGGCATCACCCACCGCCTCGGCGAGCTGCAACGCCTGATGCGCGATTTGGAGCGCTGGGATCCCTCGCTCAGCGAACGCTGTACCGGATTGGAGACCGCCTTGTTAGAATTGCAGGACCTGGAAAGCTCTCTCACCGATTACCTCGACGAGCTCGAAATCAACCCCGAGGAAGCCGCCGCGCTGGAAGATCGCGTAAATTTGATCGAGTCCCTCAAACGCAAGTACGGTGGCAGCGTCGCCAACGTGTTAGAGGCCCGCGATGAAGCCATGGCCCGGCTCGATAATATCGAGAACCGCGGGGAAAAGCTCGCCGCCCTCGAAGCACAAATCGCCCAACTGCGTCAGGAACTGGATGCCAGCGCGCAAAAACTCAGCACCCTGCGCCGCAAGTCCGCGCCGCGCCTCGCCAAGGAAATCGCCGCCCAACTGAAGGACCTGGGCTTCAAGCAATCCGCCTTCGAAATTGCCCTGCACCCGCTCAGCGACCCCGGCTCCCACGGCATGGAAAGCACGGATTTCCTCTTCGGCCCCAATCCCGGCGAGCCGCTCCACCCGCTGCGCCAAGTGGCCTCCAGCGGTGAAATCAGCCGCGTCATGCTCGCCGTGAAAAGCGCCCTCGCCGATCAGGACGCCACGCCTTTGATGGTGTTCGATGAGATCGATGCCAACGTCGGTGGCGAGGTAGCCAAAGCCGTGGGCCGCAAAATGGCGGTGCTCGGCGCGCGCCACCAAGTCATCGCCATCACCCACTTCCCGCAAGTGGCCGCCACTGCGGCGAAACACTTTGTGGTGGAAAAGGAAATCATCCAGGGCCGCACCCGCTCGCGCCTGTTCCCCGTCAGCGGCGAAGCCCGCATCCACGAACTCGTGCGCATGCTCGGCGGCGGCGGCGACTCCGCCCGCGCCATGGCCAAGAGTTTGTTAGAGAATGGGTGACCGGCTTTGATGGAAAGGCCATTCAAATGATCGCTACGCGTCCCCCCCACAATGGCCTCCTCACCACCAAAACCACGAAGTCACCTTCGCATCAAAGCCCCCCCCTCATCGAATTGCCCTACGAGGCGAACAGACAAATGATCCCCTGACGTTATGCCGCTGTCTTGCATCTGTAATCCGCTTCATCTGATTGCATAAAACTTTTCCCACAGCTCCCCGATGAAATTACCCGACAAGCCGGAATCCAAGCTCAATCGAGATCAACGCAAAGCCTGGAAAGCCATGCACACACTCCTCCAGGATACGACACAATCAGACAAAAAATACGATGTATTACCAGAGTCAAAAAATGGGCGCATCATCAGCACCGATATTTCCCGCTTTCTGGATGAACGCTACGCGACTACGCCATCTGGCCAAGAGCGCGACATAAAGCCTAGCTGGGATCTCGCATGGCGATATGCCCATGACCGTTTTCAAAGAGAACTGGGAAAAAGAGGGAAACGTAAAATCGTTCGCTTCATGGCAGGCGGATGGGCTGCGGGGAAAACGCATGCTCTCGAGAACCATCAACCACCCGATCTTACATGGGACGGAACTCTGGGCGATCTCGCGTGGGCGGTCGAAATGATTGATTTTGCGCTAAAGCACCAATGGAAAGTGGAAATTGCCTACGTTTTTCGCGATATCGAACTGGCCTTTTACGGATCTGTGGAGCGAGGCAAGGAAGAAGGCCGTTTTGTACCACTGAAATCGTTGCCAAAAAGTCACGGTGATGCACAACGATCAGTGAGGGACCTTGCGATCCTTTATGCCGAGGAACAGGATGTATCTTTCATTATGATGCACAATCTCGGAACGAAAAACGTTCCATGCGAACCTAAAAAATTGGAAACACTTGACCTTGCACCCTCGGGAGCATTGCACTACAGTAGTGCCTATGAAAGCTACTACACTGAAATCGCGACTGAAATCAGCAAAGGTTCGTCTCAAGGCCACTAGCGCGGACGGAATGCCAGTGAAGCTTACGCGGAAGTGGAGTGAAGCTAGTGTCAAGGCGATGAAAAAGGCTCTCGAAGGTGGTGCCCCACATCAGGCAGCGCGTAAGGTCGCAGCGCGTGTTTCCAGTACTGGCATTCAGTAGCCACAGCTTGTCCTGAAGCTGCTCCATTGGTGTACCCATGAAATGGCATGAGAGGATTGTCGACGTTTTGAGGATTTACGCACCCGCCATTTTTCGTCATCATCCCGCTCATGCTCCGCGCCACCCACGCCTCCGCACTTCTTGATCTGGCTCAGCCATTGCATTTGGCATTGGGGGTGTTTGATGGGGTGCATGTGGGGCATAGGGCGGTGATTCAGGCGGCGCAGGCGAGTGCGCGGGAGATGGGCGGATCATGGGGCGTAGTTACCTTTGAGCCGCATCCGATCCGCGTGCTGGCACCGGAGCGCGCGCCGCGGCAGCTCCTCGCCTCGCTCGATCACAAGGCGCGCCTGCTGGAGCGCATGGGTGCCGAATTTTTGTTAGCACTGCCGTTTGATCACGCGCTGGCGGCACTGAGTGCGCGGGAGTTTATCGGCTTGTTGCAGCAAGGCGGCGCCATCGCATCGATTTCCGTGGGAGAAGACTGGCGTTTTGGCAAAGGCCGTGAGGGCGATGTGGCCTTTTTGCGAAAGATGGGCGAAGAACACGGTTTTCTCATCAATGCCCTGCCCCCCGTGATGCACGAGGGCGAACGCATCAGCAGCACGCGCATCAGGCAATCGATCCGCGATGGCGCGCTCGCGAATGCCGCGGCGATGCTCGGGCGACCGTATGGCATCGAGGGAATCGTGGTCAAAGGTCAGCAACTGGGGCGAACGATTGGGTTTCCGACGGCCAATCTCGCGCTTGGTGACGAACAACTACCGCCCGATGGCGTGTGGGCCGTGCGCGTGGAGTGCGGCTCCGATCAGTGGCATGGCGTGGCGAATCTGGGAATGCGTCCCACCGTGGACGGCAGCCAGCGGGTCTTTGAGGTGCATGTGTTCGATGCCGCGCCCGAGTTGTATGGGAAAACGTTAGAAGTCGAGTTCGTTCACTACCTGCGCGGCGAACGGAAATTTGAGAGCCTGGAGGCCTTGAAAACGCAGATTCAACAGGACGCGGTTGCGGCGCGTGAAATGCTACGGTAGTCGCCATGATGGTGACGCTACGCGGCACAAGATAATCTGGGCTACGATCCGTGGGATGAATCCCACGGCTATGATTGTCCAACCGCTACGCGGTCAAAGATCATGCAGGCCCGTTACCTGCGAGATGAATGGCGCGGTTACCTTTGCCTCTACTACACGGTCCTGGATGCAGCAAATTCGTAATAATCTACTCGGTAGCAAGCAACAATCGCCGGGCTGCTGATAGCATTTTCTTGGCCCATACTGCGCATTTTACCGCGTAGCGGTACCAGAACCTTAGCCGTGGGATTCATCCCACGGAATGCCGCATCGCAAAAGATGTTGCGCCGCGTAGCGACGCCACAAACGGGCTCCGCGGATCATCCGAAGATGTATTTCTCATCCGCCTCGATCTTGTGAAAGTCGAGGAACGCTTTGTATTCTTCCTCAAAGGTTTTTCGCTGATGATGTTCTCGTTGTTTTTTGATGTAGGCGATCGAGTCAGCGATTTGTGATTGTCCCACCGTGAAGCCGCCATAACCATCCTGCCAGCCAAACTCGCGCATGGCGGGCCATGTCTGGCTGATCCATCGGGAGGAGTCGCCTTTGATGCTTTTGACCATTTGACTCAATGCAAGTGTGGCCGGCATCGCGAACAAAAGATGCACGTGATCCTCGACTCCGCCGATCTGCAAGGGTTTGCCTCCTTGATGTTTGATAATGCCCGCGAGATACGCCCAAATTTCGCTCTCCACCTGTGCCGTAATCCAGCGTTCGCGGTTTTTTGTGGAAAACACGACATGGAATTGGAGCGAAAGAAACGAATTTGCCATGGATACATCGTACCATTTGAGGGCATCCACATCCAGACAATTGTGGTGACGCTACGCGGCACAGGATGCGTTGCATGCGGATTTCCGTGGGATGAATCCCACGGCTATGATTATCAAACCGCTACGCGGTCAAAGAAAATGCGGGCCAGCCATCCGAGGGGTGAATCCCTCGACGACAATTCTCTCACCGCTACGCGGTAGGTTGGTGCGCCAACGCACGTCATGACATGTTTTTGATGGAAGAATCGCTGGTCAATGCTACGTAAACATAGTAGTTCATCCCGCTGCAATTCACCCATGGAACGCTTTGATTTACCGCTTTCGGTCCCCTTCACGCATCGTGTGTGTTTCACGCATGATGCTTTTTCGGCGGGAAATCCGATGTTGCGCGAGATCCTCGCGGAGGGTGGCGGACGACGCGCTTTGGTGTATCTGGAGGAGGCGGTGGCGGAGGCATGGCCCGCATTGCCACAACTCATCACCGAATACCTCGCCGCCTCCAGCGTGACCCTCCACGCCATCCATGTCATGCCCGGGGCGGAGGCCTGCAAGGCGGATGACAGCCTGGTGCGCCATGTCTGGGATCAGGTCGAGAAGGAAAAGATCGATCGCCATTCCTACCTCATTTGCATCGGCGGTGGGGCTTTTCTGGATGCCGTGGGCTTTGGTGCCGCCACCGCCCATCGCGGGGTCAGACTGGTGCGTTTTCCCACCACCACCCTCTCGCAGGACGATAGCGGCGTGGGCGTGAAAAACGGCATCAATGCCTTCGGCAAAAAAAACTGGATCGGAAGTTTTGCGGTGCCCTTTGCGGTGATCAACGACTTTACCTTTCTGCACAGCCAGGACCCGGACATCAGCCGACTGGGCTTGATCGAGGCGATCAAGGTCGCGCTGGTCAAGGATGCCGAATTTTTCTCCTGGATCGAGGCGAATGCCGCCGCTCTGGCAGCGCTGGAAAAAGAGGCGCTGGAAGAATGCGTCAAACGCTCCGCGCTCTGGCACGCACGCCACATCACCCGCGGCGGCGATCCCTTTGAAATGGGCAGCAGCCGCCCGCTCGACTTCGGCCACTGGGCCGCGCACAAACTGGAACAGCTCAGCGGCTTCGCCCTCACACACGCTGCGGCTGTGGCGGTGGGCTTGTGGCTGGATGTCTGCTACTCCGTGAAAGCCGGGCTGCTCAGCGAGGCCGATGCCCATCGCATCGAGACGGTGCTGGAGACCATGGGTATGCCGATGTTTGATCCACATCTGCTGGCGCGTGACAAGTCCGGACAACTCGCCGTGCTGGCAGGCTTGGAGGAATTCCGCGAACACCTTGGCGGTCAGCTCACCGTATTGCTGCTGCGCGCTCCGGGAGCCAGCGTGGATGTGCATGAGATGAAGCATGACTGGATCGCGGCGTGCATCGAAGAAATGCAAAAAACCGCGGCATTGATCACGCACTGAAGGCTTGTGGAGCAGGGATGGGCAATTCCCGATTGCGACAGGAAAGGACGAAAGGCATGACAAATCCCTTTTACTTACATGTCATCCGCGAGCATGTCACGCAGAGTGCCACGGGCGCGAAACAACAGGCTTTTGACCGAGGAGACGCTGGTTTCCAGACTGGCGGCGATCTCTTCGTAATCCATGCCTTCAAAAGTGCGCAATATCACCGCCATGCGCTGTTGCTCGGGCAATGACGCGATGGCACGGTCGATGCTGCGATGCAACTCGCGCTTCTCCAGCCCCTCGTTCGGTGTCAGGGCATCGTCCGCAGCGGTGGCGGCTGGGTTCGACTCTTCACGTGATTCGAGCGAAACCTCTTTTTTGCGGCTGCGACGGCGACTTTCATTGAAAACCAGATTGCGGGTGATCGTGAACAGATAGGTCGTAAATTTTGCATCGTGCGTCCATTTCGGAGCTGACTGCCAAATGCGCACGAACACCATCTGGGCGATGTCCTCCGCCTCGGTGGCATCGTTGAGCATGCGCGCCACCGTACCCACCACAGCCTGCTGATGACGCTCGATCAATTGCCGGAATGCCTGCTCGTTTCCCTTCGCCGTCTCACGCATCAACGCCACGTCGATGGCGTCATCGGCATCGACACCACCAGTCGCAGGTGTAGGTTGATCGGGAAAAAATCCAGGCATGGAAAGTGCTGCCCTCATCGTCTGAGACAATGAACCCGCTGAAAAGCGAGAAGTTGCGAAAAAAATGGCTTGGTGCGCTCGGACAACCCTTTTAGTCTCTCGCCGTCTCATGCCACGCATCCATGTTTTACCCGACATCCTCGCCAGCCAAGTCGCGGCCGGGGAGGTCGTGGAGAGGCCCGCCAGTGTGGTGAAGGAATTGATGGAAAACTCGCTGGATGCCGGTGCTAAAGAGATTTTGATCGAGATCGAGCGCGGCGGCACCGCCATGATTCGCATCACCGATGATGGCAGTGGCATGGACCGCGAAGATGCACTGCTGTCCCTGGAGCGCCACGCCACCAGCAAATTGCGCACCAGCAGTGATCTTCACCAAATTCTCACGCTGGGCTTTCGCGGCGAAGCCATTCCCAGCATCGCGAGTGTCTCCCGCTTCCGCTTGGTCACGCGCGAGCGCTCCGCTCTCGATGGCACGGAGATCCAGGTGCTGGGCGGCAAGATCATGGATGTGCGGGCGGCGGGCTGTGCGCCGGGCACGATGATCGAGATCAAACAACTGTTTTACAATATCCCGGCGAGGCGGAAATTTCTCAAAGCCGATAGCACCGAGGCCTCGCATGTGGAGCATGAGGTGCGCCTCCACGCTCTTGCGGCACCGGGTGTGCGATTCCGCTACCGGCGCGATGGCAGTGATTTGCTGGAGCTTCCCGCCGTGGCGAGCAAATGCGATCGATTGCGGCATTTGTTAGGAACGGAGAGTGCCGGTGATCTGATTGAGATCCCCCTGCATCATGGAAACGGATTTTCCACAGAAGGATTCCTGCTTCCCGCCGTTCATGCGCGCAAAGGCCGCAAGCACCAGTGCGTGTTTCTCAACGGCAGGCCGATCGAGGATATTGCCGTGGCTCGCGGACTGAGCGAAGGATTCCGCGGCGGACTGATGGATGGCATGCATCCTGCCGCATGGCTTTGGATTGAAATGGAAGCAGCGCTGGTCGATGTGAACGTCCACCCGGCCAAGCGAGAGGTGAGGTTCCATCGGCCTCACGAACTTCGCGATGGCATTGCTGCGGCGGTGGCTCACGCGCTGCAAGTCCAGCAGCGCCGCAACAGCGCCCCCCGTCCGGAGTTGGTGCCGCCCGCCCATGGACAAGTGCGTTCGCTCATGGAAACGCCTGCCATCCTACCGGTGCCGCCCAGCTCTCTACTGCCCTCTCTATCGGTGCCTGCATGGATGCCCTCCGCAACACAGGAGGAAATGCCATTGCCGCTCGAAACCATCGCGCCCTCCCCCACCCCAGCTCGAGGAGCGGCGGCCTTCCGCTGGCTGGCACTACTGCACCAGCGATACGCATTGCTGGAAAGCCAAGATGGGCTGGTATTGTTCGATCCGCGCGCCGCGCGTGAACGCATCGTCTATGAACGCATGCTTCAGGCACCACAGCGTGGTATCGACAGCCAAGGCTTACTGGTACCGCTGTTGATCGAACTAGACCCACGGGAAATCGATGTAGTCCTGCGCAACCAGGAGAGCTTCACCACGGCGGGGTTGGAACTCGGCGACTTTGGTGGCGGCACCCTGCAAGTGCGCAGCCTGCCCGCCTTCCTTCATCTCGCGGATCCGCGGGCATTTGTGCATGACGTGATCGACGACCTGATCGCCGGCGGCGCGGCTGGAGCAAAGCTGGCCTTCGACAAACTTGCCCGCTGCCTCGCCAGACGAGCAGGGCTCCAGGAGGTCATCACCACGGAAAACGCCAAGAATTTGTTAGAAGAAGTGTTCACCTGCGACCTCCCCTACTGTGCGGCAGACGGAAGGCCGACCATCACGGAGTTTTCACTCCGTGAGCTGGACAGGCGCTTGGGAAACCGTTAGGCACGACATCGCTCAGAGACGAGGAACCACCAGAGAGCGGCCGATGGCCAACTTGGTGTCACGCATGCCATTGGCACGCTGGATCGCACTGACGCTGGACCCGTGACGGGAAGCCAGACCGGAGAGTGTGTCGCCTTTCTTCACCACCACCCGGGTGCTGCGCGGCTTGGCGGCCACGGCTTTGGACTTCGTGCTCGACTTGGAAGCGCTGGACTTGGCCACCGTGGAAGAAGTCTTGGGCTTCGAGCTTGTGGAAGCCGTGGTGCTACGGGTCTTGGTCGAAGATGATGTCGTCGGTTTCAGGCGAGCGACTTCCACCGACCGCGATGACGTGGTGGTGGAGATGGGCGTCATGTTGCTCGGCGGACTGTCATTGGCAGCGAGCATGGCAGGATCAGCATCCGGGGATGCATCTTGGGCGAAGCTGCGACGAGTCCATTTCGAGGGATTGTCGGCCCATGCTTCGACATAATTTCCACGGCTGTCGAATGGACCGTAGCCGGTGTCGGCCAAGCCACCCCCGCCTGAAGAACAAGAGGAGAACAGTGAGGAGCAGATCAACAACCCTGCCAAACCTGACAAGGAACCGACAGAAAGAAAAGATAGGGAAAATTTCATAGAACTGAATCGCGTTGGAATGGCGGTGGGAAAATTCACCGAGCTACTAGAGCACGAATCCTGCCATGTCGAGTCAAAAGTTTCGAAAACTTAACTTTTATCCATAGGTCATCTCCACAGACCCATGGATGAGCTTTCCGACCAACATTACACAAGAAAGTACCGGGAACAGGACTCGAACCTGCACAGATGAATCCACTTGAACCTAAACCAAGCGCGTCTACCAATTCCGCCATCCCGGCGCACGCCGATGTTGTTCATCACGCCCGATCATGGCAAGCACGGAATCGAGAAAAAATGTTTGCGCAGCTCATGAATAAATTCACCCCGGGGGCGTCACATGAGTGTGATGAAAAAATATCTTTTACTCGGCGTCGCCATCGCTAGTTCCGTGCTTAGCTCATGCTACTACGATCCCTTTGTCTATGGCAACACCCAAGCCAGCTTTGGCGTGAGCAGTTTTGGCAACGGTTACAGCTCCTCGGTTTTTGTCAGCACGGGTGATCCACGCTGGGCCTACGATCCTTACCGTTACCTTTATTTCGACCGTTACCGTTCATGCTACTACGATCCGTTTTTGTACGGCTACTATCCCGTGGGATATCTGCCGGTAGCGGTGCGTGGCTGCCCTCATCCTTACAACTGGTCCGGCGTGGGTGTGTGCCCACCTCCCAGAACTGTGCGCAGTAACACACTCAGCCGTTACGACAACCGTGTGGGCAATTACCATGCCGCCAATTATCATTGGGCACGCCGCGTGGAGGGCTCCGGTTCTTCCACATGGATGAGCACCAGCCAACGTTCTCAACTGACACAACGGGCCACTCAGGCTCGTGTGCCTGATTCAGGCAGCAGCTCTCCCTCGTGGATGAATGGAGGTCTCAATCGAGGCTCCAGCAGTGGTAGCAGCATGTTCAATTCGAACTCCACACCATCACGCGGCGGACTCTCCACCGGAATCTGGGGCAACAGTCCCGGAGTACGCGGAAGCACCATGACTCCTCGCACCACCACGCGTCAGACCCCAGATATCCAACCACGCCCCACCAGCGGTGGCATGTTCGGCGGGTTGGATCGCAGTAGCCGCTCCTCATCTTCCACCATGCGCAGTCCCAGCGTGGCACCTTCAATGCCCGCTCCTCGCATCGAATCCACGCCGGCCCCCAGCCGGTCGCTGCCCAGCACCCGTTCTTCCTTTGATGGCGGCTCTTCCGGCGGCTTCTCGCCACGAGGCAGCTCCTCGGGTGGCATCTCACCCGGCGGCGGTTCGTCCGGCGGCGGATTGCGACGCTTCCAACGCTAAGCTACATGTTGCTTCCCAAGCCAAGGCCCCGCGGCCTTGGCTTTTTTCTTGCTCCCCTCACTCGATTGCAAACAGCCGCCTCAATTCCACTTGCCTCCATGACGTCATGGGATATCCTCGATTCCGTGAAACGAGTCATCGATGTTTTCTCCAACGATCGCCCATCGTCGGCACGGTCCCTCTCATTCCGCAAACTGCTGTTCATCCCGCTATTGATCGCTTTGCTGGTGGGAGTCTTCTCCTCATTCTACACCGTCAATACCGAGTCGGTAGCCGTGGTCCAGCGCTTCGGGCGCTTCCAGAAAACAACCCCGCCGGGATTGCATTTCAAGATCCCCTTTTCCGTCGATCGCGTCACCATCGTGCCGACCTTGCGCCAGCTGAAGTTGGAATTCGGCTTCGCCACACGCGGTGCCACCAATGAATACCAAGGCAGCCAGCAACCGGAACTGGAACGCAACATGGTCACCGGCGACCTCAACGCCGCCGAGGTCGAATGGGTCGTGCAATACGGCATTTCCGATCCCGTGCAGTATCTTTTCCACGTTCACGAACCGGAGGCCACCTTGCGCGACATCTCGGAGAGTTCGATGAATGAAGTCGTTGGCGATCGCACCATCGATGAGGTGCTGACCTACGGCCGCAGTGAAATCGAAATGGATTGCCTGAAAAAACTGCAGACGACCATGGAACAATTCAACATGGGGATTCGCATCGAGCAGATCCAATTGAAAAACGTCCATCCGCCGCGTGCCGTGCAGAACTCCTTCGATGAAGTCAACCGCGCGCAACAAGAGCGCGAGGAGCGCATCAACATCGCGAATGGCGAGCGAAACAAGGTCATTCCCAAGGCCAGCGGCCTCGCCCAGCAGATGATCTCCGCCGCAGAAGGCTACGCGCTGCAACGCACCAACGAGGCGCAGGGCGACGTCGCACGCTTCAACCAATTGCTGGTGCAGTATGAAAAAGCGCCGCTCGTCACCAAACAACGGCTGTATCTGGAAACCATGAACACCGTGCTGCCGAAGATGGGCAGCAAGGTTATCATCGATGAGGACGCCAAGCAGTTCCTGCCACTGATGAACCTGCCATCCACTCCCGCTCCCACTTCCAAACGCTGATCCTCATGAACAAACTCTCTTTTCCCGCCTTCGTTTTCCTCAGCTTCATTGTAGTAGTCGTGCTTTCCAGCAGCGCCTACGTGATCGATGAGACCGAACAGGTTATCATCACGGAATTCGGCAAACCGGTCGGCACCCCCATCAACAGCGACCCGAACGTCAAAGAGTCCGGCCTGCATTTCAAAAAGCCTTTCATCCAAACCGTCAATCGCATCGAAAAACGCGTGATGGAATGGGACGGCCCCGCGACGGAAATGCCCACCCGCGACAAACTCTACATCACTGTGGACAACTTCGCGCGCTGGCGCATTGCGGATCCCCAGAAATACTTCGAGAGCCTGCGCGACACTCGCACCGCCCTCTCACGGCTCGATGACGCCATCGGCGGTGCCACCCGCAGCATCATCGCGAAACACGACTTGATCGAGGTGATCCGCAGCGACAAGGCGCGTGTCGCCACCCTGCCGGATGACCTGGTGGAAACGGGCATTCCTGCCACCCTGCCAACCATCCGCTACGGGCGTCAGGCACTCGATCAGGAAATCCTGGTCGCCGCCAAGAGCAAGGCGAAGTTGTGGGGCATCGAGCTCATCGACGTCCGCTTCAAGCGCATCAACTATAAGGCCGGTGTCATCGATAAGATCTACGACCGCATGCGCACGGAGCGTCAGCAGATCGCCTCGAAATTCATTTCGGAAGGCGAAGGCGAGGCGGCGAAAATCAAGGGCCGGACAGAAAAGGACCTGTTGGAAATCCAATCAAAAGCCTATCGCCAGGAACAGGAAATCAAAGGCAAGGCTGATGCCGAGGCGACACAGATCTACGCCACCGCCTACAACAGCAGCGCGCAGGCACCGGATTTCTATCAGTTTCTCAAAACGCTTGATACGTATGAAAAAACGATCAACCGGGAAACCACTGCCATTTTCACCACAGACAGCGATTTGTTCCGCCTGCTGAAGAGCGTGGAAAAACAACCGGCAAGCGAGCCGGCCGTGCCTACACCATGATCGCACGCGCGATCTGCGCGCGCGCTTCCTCACCACAGATCTGCTCGACCAGTGCGAGCCCGAATTCCAGCGCCGTCCCAGCCCCCTGCGAGGTGATCAGCGCACCATCGATCACGACCTTCTGCGTCCGCTGCGCCGTCGCCAGCTCGGTCCAGCAACTGTCGTGACAGGTGAACTGCTTCCCCTCGAGCAAACCGGCATCGGCTAACAACAGCGGAGCCGCACAAATCGCTGCAAGAGGTTTTCCGCTCAACTCATACTCACGCAAACACTCTAACACATCCTGCCGCAATCGCAGCACCATCACCCCCGGTCCACCAGGCAAGACCAGCAGATCAAAAGCACCCACATCGATCTCCGCGAATTCGCGATCACAGAGCACGGAAAATCCACCGCGGGTCGTCACCAATCGCACGTCTTCCGTCGAGGCAAAAGTCACCGCCAGCCCCGCGCGACGCAAGACATCCGCTGGCGCGATCAACTCCAGTTCCTCCACCCCGTGACCGAAGACAAACAAGACGTTTTTCTGCATGACACAACCATAACCATGTTGCGAAATCTTTCCAATCGCAATCTTGCATATCCGGAGGAAATCCGCTACACTCCCCTTTCCCCGATGAACACAGCCGCCGATTTTGCCCAATACGTTTTGCCGACTTACGGTCGTTTTCCGCTTGTACCCGTCAAGGGCCAGGGTTCGTATTTATGGGATGACACGGGCAAACGCTATCTCGATTTCTGCACCGGCATCGCCGTGTGTTCCATCGGCCACTGCCACCCCGCCCTCACCGCCGCGATCCAGCAACAGGCCGCGACCTTGATGCATTGCTCGAATCTTTATCAAATTCCCCAGCAAGCGGAACTCGCGCGCACCATCGTCGAGGACCACGTCAAACTCCCCGGCAAGGTCTTTTTCTCGAACTCCGGCGCGGAGGCGAACGATGGTCTGATCAAAACCGCCCGCCGTTTCGGTCATGCCCGCCCGCAGGCCAATGGCGAGGCGCGCTACGAGGTGATCACCTTCACGCAGTCGTTCCACGGCCGCACGCTCGGCTCGATGGCCGCCACCGCGCAGAAAAAAATCCACGAGGGCTTCGATCCGCTACTGCCCGGCTTCCGCTACTGTCCCTTCAATGACCTCGCGGCGCTCGAAGCAGCGATTTCCCCCATCACCGCCGCGATTTTGTTAGAGCCGGTGCAGGGCGAAGGCGGCGTCAATGTGGCCGATGCCGCATTCATCCGCGGCGCTGCAGCACTGGCAAAAAAACACGACCTGCTTTTGTTCTTCGATGAAGTGCAAGCGGGCTTCGGACGCTGCGGTCATGCGATGGCCTGGCGCGCGATTTGTCCTGAAATCGAGCCCGATGGCATCTCCTGGGCCAAGGGCATGGGCGGCGGTTTTCCCATCGGCTCATTCTGGGTTTCTGATCGTCTCATCGATGGCACACGGCCCCTGAGTTCGCTCATGAATCCGGGCTCACACGGTTCCACCTACGGAGGCAATCCCCTCGCCTGCGCCGCTTCGCTCGCGGTGCTGAAAGTCATTCAAGATGAAAACCTCGGCGCTCATGCGTTAGAAATGGAAGCCTTGATCCGAGAGCAATTCGCCACCTGGAACACACCCGCCCTCACCGGCCTGCGCGGCATCGGACTATTGTTAGGCTTCGCGCTGGATGCCACCAAGATCCCCGCTGTCGAAGGCAAAACGCCCGCGCAAGTCATCGTCGCACAGTTGATGGAACGCGGGCTGCTCACCGTCCCCGCCGGACCCGATGTCATCCGTTTCCTTCCTCCGCTCACCGTCAGCCGCGAAGAAATCGCCGCCGCCCTCGAGATTCTCCATCAAACCGTCACCTCCCTCTAACATCATGCAACATCTTCTCTCCATCGAAGAACTGGATGCCGCCACCATCGAGCACCTGCTGGCTGACGCCACGCGACTCAAAGCCACACGCGGTTCCCATGAAACCCCGCTGCAGGGACAAACCTGGGCGATGATTTTCACCAAATCGTCCACACGCACCCGTGTCTCCTTCGAGGTCGGCATCCGTGAGCTTGGCGGAGCCCCGATGTTTCTCTCAAAAAACGACATCCAACTCGGACGCGGCGAACCCATCCAGGACACCGCGCGTGTTCTCGGCCGCATGGTGCATGGCATCATCATCCGCACCTTCGCGCAGGACGACGTGGTGCAATTTTCCCGTCTCTCCGGCATCCCCGTCATCAATGCCCTCACCGATGACGAACACCCCTGCCAGATCCTCGCGGACCTGCTTACCGTGCAGGAATTCCTCGGTGGCTGGGCGGGAAAAAAAGTCGCCTTCATCGGCGATGGTTTCTCGAACATGACCATTTCCTGGATGTGGGCGGCGAAACATCTCGGCTTCGAGCTGGCTGTCGCCTGCCCTGCCGATTACGCACCCACTTCCGCCTTCCTCGAAAAACTCCATGCGCCGAACGTCACCATCACGCATGATCCTGTCGCCGCCGCCAAAGGCGCGCACGTGATCAATACCGATGTCTGGCTCTCCATGGGACAGGAAGACCAAAAGGACAAAGAGCTCGCCTTCGGCCCCTTTCAAGTGAATGCCGCATTGCTCGCTCACGCCGCCCCCAGCCACATTGTGCTCCACTGCCTGCCCGCCTATCGCGGCAAGGAGATCACCGAAGAAGTGTTAGAAAACCAGGCCAGCGTCATTTTTCAACAAGCCGAGAACCGACTGCATGCGCAAAAAGCCGTGCTCGTCGCCGTGGCAAAAAAGTGATGCGTTGACCGGCCAGGAAACACGTGACAGGTCACACGCCTCGGATGGTCTCCCACGCCGTGCGGATTTTTTTCTCCGAGATGCTGCCCTTGACGGGGACATTCGGGGCAAACAGTGAGATCCGGTATTCTAACAACATCCAGCCCATCGGCCAGAGGTCACAGCGTTGCGGGTCGCGCTGCCAGGCGTCAAACCACGGCTGCCACAGCTCGCGCACGCGGTCCATTTTTTCGAGGTCTTTTTGAATCGGCAGGCTCTTCAGTCGATCCATGCGCTGCTGGATGGCTTGCAGGTGGCGCGGGTAATCGCACAGCGCCGCATGCCCCGCACGCCAGACGAATTGCTCGCGCAGCATCCATTGCAACTGTTCCTCGATGTCCTCTGCCACCTCGGCGAGAAATTTCGAGCCACGTTGTTGGGCGCACCACTCTAGCAACTTCGGCACTTGGGACACGATCGCATCGAGCGCCTTGCCCACCGGGGCGGCTGCCACATGCCAATCACCGCGTGCCTTTTCCTCTGCGCGGGAAAAATCCTCCGCACGTCGCGGCAAGCTTCCCAGCGCGCCCTCCGCCGCCACTTGGATCAGAGCTTCCAGCCGTGTGCCACCCGCGCCCAGTCGCGGCAGCTCGACCCGAGCCGCCAGACCTAACGGGAATTTCTTCGTCAGATAGGCGACCTGATCCGCCTGCGCCAGCATCAGCAAACGTGTGCATCCCGCCCGATGCGATTGCCGCGCTTGCTCGGGGTGATGAAAGGCCTGCACGCCCACCGTTTCACCCTCATCGACCAGTGCCGGATAGGCATAGCCACCGGTGCTCTCGACCCGTTCGGGCAGGTCCATGGGCCAGCTTTTCGCTCCACAGCACTGCCATTCCTCGTTCGCGTGTTCTTCCAGTCGCTTGCGCAGCAGCGGCTTTAATTTTTCACGCATCGACGCGACATCGGTGCCTAACAAAATTTCCTGTCCCTCGTCATCGCAAACCCAGCATTTCACCTGCCACTCAGGCGGCAGTGCGCGGAGGTCGATGTCCGACTCCGGCACGGTGTAGCGCACCCGCTGTTGCACCCGCTGCGCCAGGGCCTTGACCAGACTGAAGTCCGGCGTGACGTTTTCATAGTCGTCCACAAACTCGCGCACGAATTCGCTGATGGGCTGGCAGGCCTTGCGCAGGTCCTTGGGCAGCGCCCGCACCAAAAACTCCACGCGATCCGCCAGATAGCCCGCCACGCCCCACGACAGCAGATGCTCGGGAAAATCCTGCAACTGATCGATGTGCACACCGATCGTGACGCCATCATCGCGCTGCCCCGGTACCATGGCGTAATAAACGCTGTATCCCTCGCCGCGCCAGTTCAGCTCGTCGGGAAACGCAGCCATGTCTTCTAACAAACTTTCATCCCACACCACATCGGCCAGGCCCGCCATCAGGGATGTCTCATGATCCATGCGCCACTTATGAAAGGCCTTGGCAGTGCACATGCCCTGCGGAATGATGCGGTCAAAAAACGCGTAGGCCTGCTCATCGCTCCACAAATAGTCCGGACGTCGTAGTTTGATCTCCATCAAGCGCACCTGCTCGCGCAATTGCGCCAGATGTTCCAATGACGGACAGGCCGCTCGGATGCCGCCACCAAGCAAGCCCTCGCGGATGAACACCTCGCGCGCCGCCTGCGGATCGATGCGCCCCCAGTGCACAGGGCGATCTTTCACTACCACCAGGCCGCCACACAGTACGGTTTCCTTGGCGTATACGGCGCCTTGTTTTTCATCCCAGTAGCCGTGACTGTAGCGATAGCTGCACAGGTGTGGGGCGACTTTTTCCACCCATGTGGGATCGATGCGTGCCAAGCGCCGTGCCCACAGTCGTGTGGTCTCCACGATCTCCATGCCCAGCACCCAGTCGAAGCGTTTGCCGGCGAACAAGCCTGATCCGGGAAACACCGCGAAGGCTCCGCCGCTGGCACTGCGGTAGGTTTTTTCCTGCACATCCCACAGCGCGAACTGACGTGGCACACCGGCCAGCAGCGAGCGGTGAAAGGGATCATACGCCGCCTGCCACTCGGCATCCGGGGAATCCTCACGCACCAGCGGCGCGGGAATTTCCCATTTCAATTCACGCTGGCACAGGTCTAACAATTCATCGTGAATGTTCGCCCACTCCATCGCCCTGCGCATGTTGAGAAAGGTCTCATGGCAGAACTTGCGCAGCGCGTTACGACGCCATTTGCCCTTTTCCTGAAAGCGTTGCAGGTCCAGCCACAGGCGCAGCAGCGAGAAAAAATCAGACTGCGGATGTTTCCAGCGAGCATGGGCGGCATCGGCCTCTTTCTGCTTTTCGGCAGGTCGCTCACGCGGGTCACTGCTTTCCAGCGCCGCGATCACCGGCAGCAATTCGCGCAGGCATTTTTCGTGAGATGCCTCGACCAGCATGCGCGCCAAGCGCGGGTCCACCGGCATGCGCGCCATTTGCCGCCCGGCGGAAGTGAGCTGTTTGTCTTTGCCGAGGGCCCCCACTTCGCGCAGGGTGCGATAGCCCTCCGATACCGCCTTCGGCGCGGGAGCATCGATCAACGGAAACTCCTCGATCGGCGGCAAGCCTAACGAAATCATGCGCAGAATCACCCCCGCCAGCGAACTGCGACGGATCTCCGGATCGGTGAATTCCGCCCGTTCTAACAGATCATCCTCGTCATACAGCCGCACGCAAACGCCCTCCTTCACCCGCCCGCAGCGGCCTTTGCGCTGTCGGGCACTGGCTTGACTGACCGGCTCGACCTGCAAGCGCTGCACGCCGCGAGCCGGACTCCAGCGGCTCACCCGCGCCAGCCCGCTATCGACCACACTGGTGATGCGTGGAATCGTCAGCGAGGTCTCGGCGACGTTGGTGGCTAAAATCACGCGCCGCAAATTTCCGGGAGAAAACACCCGCTGCTGATCGCCCATGCTGAGGCGCGCATACAGGGGCAGAATTTCCGTGCGAAAATACCGCCGCCCCTCCAGCGCATCGGCACACTCGCGAATCTCTTTTTCCCCCGGTAAAAACACCAGCACGTCGCCCACGGGATCGATATCGCTCAACCAATCGACCGCCCGCGCCACATGCTGCGGCAGCTCCTCCTCCTCGTCCGGCGGTAAAAAACATTCCTCCACCGGAAAGGTCCGGCCCGAGGCTTGGATGATGGGCACTTCTTGCCCTTCTTCACGGAAAAATTCGGCAAAGGCCCCGGCATCGAGCGTGGCCGAGGAGACCACGATTTTCAACTCCGGACGCTCCCGCCGCAGCTCTTTCAGATAGCCTAACAGAAAGTCGATATTCAGCGAGCGTTCATGCGCTTCATCGAGGATGATCGCATCGTAGCGCTTCAGCATGCGGTCGCCCTGCGTTTCCGCAAGCAGGATGCCATCCGTCATGAACTTGATCCGCGTCTGTGCCGAAATCTTTTCATCGAAGCGCACCTGATAGCCCACCAGGCCACCGAGCGGTTGCTTCAACTCCTCCGCCACCCGCTTCGCCACACTCACCGCCGCAATGCGCCGCGGCTGCGTCACGCCGATCAGGCCCATCTTGTCGGCATAGATCTCACGCAGGACCTCCGTGACCATTTTCGGCAACTGCGTCGTCTTACCCGATCCCGTTTCACTGACCACCACCAGCACATCATGCCGGCGCAAGGCATCGAGAATTTCCTCACGCAAGCCGACCACCGGCAACTCTGCCGGGTAATGCCAGTTCATGTTCGACCACGCTTCCACGCCCCCGCCATAGCGGTTCCGAGCACAATTGAAAAGCGGAACTCGTGGGAATCAGAGGGAAGAGCGCTGCGCTCTGAGGCGTGATACATGAGTCACCTCGCAGGACGGAGCGCGGAATTCATTCCGCCTGGCAACCCTGGCAAAAAAATCAGGAAATTCGGCCCAACAGAGATCGATCGTATCGATGAGAGGCCCGATGGCGATGCGCGGCAGGAAATGTCCGACAACCCTTCACCATTGACATACACCAGCGAAAACCTAGTTTTTTTCCACTAACCATCATGAGCCTCTACCGTATCACAACAGATAAGCTGGAACCCATCGAGCGCACCACTTTTGCGGCCGCCTGTGTTTTTGAGCGAAAGGATCTGCAACGGCTTTTACGACGCGACATCAGCGTGATCGCGCAAGACCTGATGGTAATTGCCGAGGAATTCGGGGAGTGGGAAGACAGCAATCGCCGCATCGATCTGCTCTGCTTGGCCAAAGATGCCAGTCTTGTGGTGGTGGAGATCAAGCGTACGGAGGACGGCGGGCACATGGAACTGCAAGCGATCCGCTATGCGGCGATGGTTTCCAGCATGACACTCGAACAAGTCGTGCAAGCCTACGCCCGCAGCAACGGCAGCGATAGGGATGACGCGCGCGGTGAAATCCTCGAATTCCTCCAATGGGATGGTGACGAAGCGGCTGAACTCAGTGGCGAAGTGCGTATCATCCTCGCTTCCGCCGATTTCTCCACCGAACTGACCACCGCCGTGCTATGGCTGAATCGCCACGAGCTCAACATCACTTGCATCCGCCTGCGTCCCTACCAAATGGACAATCAGATCCTGATCGAGTCCACCCAAATCATTCCTTTGCCGGAGGCAGCGGATTATGAAGTGAAGATACGGGAGCAGGAGCGTGTCAAACGCAAGGCTGCGACTCCGAGTTCCACGTCACTGAGTCGATTCTGGGAGAGCCTTCTGACCCGAGCCAAAGAAAAAACAGCTCTTCTCGAATCCTGTGCCCTAACAAGTCAGCGCAATCTGAACATTTCCACCGATGTCCCGGGTGTTCGTTACATGTTACGCTTTCTCACTACCGACGTGCGTGTCATCTGTTTTGTCGATTTGAAAACCGACAGCGAGCGTAAAATTCAGTGGTTCGAAAAACTTCACCAACGTCGACAAGAAATCGAAAACACCTTTGGTGAACCGCTGGATTGGCTTGCACTGAGCTCAAAACAAGAACGCCGCATTCGCAAGATCATGCCGGGCAGCTCGCAAAGCGCCGAATCCGAATGGCCCGATATCCAAGACCGGATGATTGATGCCCTGATCCGGCTCGACGATGCGCTGCGTCAACCGATCCAGGAATTGAACATCTGAAGGGAAGGCCTAGACTGGCTTTGCCCTATGATCATGGAAAACCCACTTGTCATCGCGAGCGCGGTCTTTTAGCGTGCGGCATGACAGAAATTTCCGTGACGGGGCAGTATCGGGCCCAGTGGGGTGAGGGTGCGATTTGGTGGCAGGGCGTGTTGTATTACGTGGATATCGAAAAGCACGCCGTGATCCGCTTTGATCCGCGCACGGGCGAGGAGACGATCTGGCCTGTGGGCCAACGGGTGGGCACGGTGGTGCCGCGCGAGAACGGTGGCTTGCTGTGCGCGGGCGACCATGGCTTTTTCTTTCTCGATCCCACCAGCGGCGCGGTCACGGCCATCGCCGATCCCGAACCGGAGAAACCGAACAACCGCTTCAACGATGGCAAGTGCTCACCCGATGGTGCGTTTTTCGCAGGCACCATCAGCCTGGTGAAGCAAACGGGCGATGCCCGGCTCTATCGTCTCGGCACAGACTTGACGGTGAGCGAGGCCTTCGGACCGGTCACCAATTCCAACGGCATCGCGTGGTCCGTCGATGGCCGCACGGTGTATTACATCGATACCCCGCGTCGCGAAATCCTGGCTTTCGATTACGCGGATGGCTTGCTCAGTCGTGAGCGCTCGGTGGTTGCCACGACGGCCATCGATGCCTCGCCGGACGGCATGTGCATCGATGAAAACGATCATCTGTGGGTGGCGTTTTGCCATGGTGCCTGCGTGGCATGCTACGATCCGCAAACGGGGCAGGAGCTTCGTCGCATCGAGCTGCCCTGCCTGGAAACCACTTCCTGCGCCTTTGGCGGCGAAGATCTCCGCGATCTCTACGTCACCACCGGCATTCACAAGAGTGTGCAGGAAGAGCACGGCGGTCGGCTGTTTGTGATCAAAGGACTGGGCGTCAAGGGGCAGGTGGCGCATCCGTTCCGCGGCTGAGCCTTCTGCCGCGCATCCGACCAGGATCCAGAGAAATGTTGAATTTTCGTAAAAAAACGTTAGACTCAAATCATGACGGAAGGGCAAGCAGCTGCTGACATTGCACGACGCCTGCATGAAGCAGGATATGAAGCGCTGCTGGCGGGTGGATGCGTGCGTGACCGCTTGTTAGGCCGCGAGCCGAAGGACTACGATATCGCCACCAGTGCGACACCGGCGCAGGTGTTGCAGCTTTTTCCCAAGGGAAACGAGGTGGGCGCGCACTTCGGGGTGATTCTGGTGAGATATCAGGGCTACATGGTGGAAATCGCCACCTTCCGCACAGACGGCAGCTACAGCGATGGCAGACGTCCTGACAGTGTGGTGTTTGCCACCGCCCGCGAGGACGCCCAGCGCCGGGATTTCACCATCAACGGGCTGTTTGAAGACCCGCGCAGCGGTGCGATCATCGACCACGTGGGGGGCCAAGCGGACTTGCGCGACGGGGTTTTGCGGGCCATCGGCGATGCTTCCTCGCGCTTCCAGGAAGACAGCCTGCGTCTCATGCGGGCCGTCCGTTTCAGCGGTAGTCTGGGATTTGCCATCGAGGAAAACACCTGGCAGGCGGTGGTGCAGCAGGCACCTCTGTTGGCGCGGATCGCCCCCGAGCGCATTCGCGATGAGCTGAATCGCATGCTGCTTCATCCCTCACGCGCACGGGCCTTTGAGTTGCTGGCGGATTCGCATTTGTTCACCTACTTTTGGCCCGAGGTCATGGCCCTGCGCGGCTGCGAACAACCACCGGAATGGCATCCGGAAGGCGACGTCTTCGTGCACACCCGGATCATGCTGGAAATGCTGGAGCCTGATGCCCCGCTGGAGCTGGCCCTGGCGGTGCTGTTGCACGATATCGCCAAGCCGCCCACGCGCACCGTCGATGCCGATGCCGGGGGACGCATCCGTTTCAATGGCCACGATGCCCTCGGTGCGGACATGGCGGCGGACATGCTGCGCCGCCTGCGTTACTCGAATGAGATCATCGATGCCGTGGTGCCGATGGTGGCGCGGCACATGCAGTTCATGAACTTGCAGCAAATGCGCACCGCAAAGCTCAAGCGTTTCATGGCATCGCCCACCTTCGATCACGAACTCGAGCTGCATCGCGTCGATTGCGGATCCAGCAACGGCTTTACCGACAATCTCGACTATCTGCTCGCCAAGCGCGAGGAATTTTCACGCGAGCCGCTCATTCCGCCGCCCTTGGTAACCGGGCGTGATCTCATCCAAGCCGGCATGAAACCCAGTCCGCTCTTCACCGAAATTCTCGATGCGATCCAAGTCGAGCAACTCGAAGGCCGTCTGCATACCCGCGAGGAAGCCTTGGCGTATTTTCAGCAACACTGGCTGACAAAGTGAGAAGTGTTCTCGCTACATGCGCAAGCTTTGGACTGCGGTGAATCAATACCGCTTGGCGAAGAAACCCTGGAATTTGCGCTGCTATCCCGATCGTTATTCTCTCGATTTCCCCGCAACAAAAAGCTGCGATGCTAGCTGCAGTCCATAGCGACTAGCCACGATCCACCCTCATGCCTTGATCTCGTCTTCATTGCGGTTCTCTTGCAATGCTTCTATTCGATCGACGCAAGTTCGCACAAAAACATCAAACGCTTCCCTGTTTCCCGGTGTTGACCACAAACAAAGCACATTCACACCAGCGGGTGAGCTAAAGTGGGCGAAATGCCACAAACGCAGACTGGACAGAAACCAAATCGCACCCGTGATCGCCATGACCACCATGATAGTAGGCACCTTATGTGTTTCAAAGCCATCGACATAATACATCCAAGCAATCACCCCCACCCCTACGAACATCAAGAGCACGCTCATATACAAATTTTCGCCTCGCGAAGATCCTCTACTAGGAAAAATTGTTAGATCCTTGAGGAGGTAAGTGCCGCTCGAATATCCGGAGAAAAGGTATTGAGCATCTACCATGATGCGGTCGCTAAACAGTTGATAAGTTTGCCGCCATAATAAAGACTTTACGGAAAACACCGCCAACGGCTGAACATTTCTCCCATGATCATTCATGATTGTTCATGTATAAAATACCCCTCACCCTTTCATCCCGCCATTCATGTGATGGAGCAGGCGCTGGTTGAACTCATCCGCCATGTTGAAACCGAGGCGGCGCAATTGCTGATCGAGCGCCGCGATGGCAATCATGCGGGCATTGTCCCGTCCGGGTGCGACGGGTATTTCCACGTGAGGGATGGGCATGCCGAGCACGTCGAAGGTATTCGTCTGAATGCCCACGCGATCCACGTTGTTCAAATCGGCATGTGGCTTGAGTGTCACAATCAAATCCAATCGTTTTTCCGGTCGGATGGCGGCGAGTCCGTAAAGGTTGGCGACGTTGACGATGCCGATGCCGCGCATTTCGATGTATCCGCGCGAAAGTTCCGGCGAGTAGGCCATGAGTTCGCCACCCATGAATTTCACGCGCACCATGTCATCGGCCACCAGGGAAGCACCTTTTTCGATCAGACCAATGGCGGTCTCCGATTTACCTGATCCGCTCTTGCCCATGATCAGCACACCGATACCGCGCACATCGACCATGCAACCGTGCAAGGTGGTGCTGGGCGAAAAGTCATTTTCCAGTCGCAGAGTGGCCGCGTTGAGAAACTTCATCGTCACTTGGGATGTGCCGAAAATCGGAAGTTCGAACTCGGCGGCGAGTTCGATGAGATTTTGCGGCAATCTCCGGTTGCGGGAAATCACCAGACACGGAATGCCCTCCTTGCACAATCGGCGGAAACGAGCCATTTGTCGCAGAGGGGGAAGTTTTTCCAGATAGGAAAGCTCGGAATTGCCGAGAATTTGAATCCGTTTGCGGGCAAAATACGAGAGAAATCCTGCCAGTGCCAGGCCGGGGCGATTGACCGTGGGCTCGCGGATCAATCGCTTGAGGTCGTGCTTCTCGCTGATCAATACCAACCCGAGGGCCTCCTTGTGCTGCTCGTAAAACTCCCCTACGGTAATTGCATTGACTGTGCGGATCTTGTGCGACGCGGCCATGACAATACTATGAAGCAATTTTGACCCGACTACAAGCAGGGAAACATCCTACCTCATTGGCAGATAGTGGAAACCAACCTGATCGGCGGCACATTAAAAACAAGCGGCCCCAGAAGAGCCGCTTTTTTGATGATGAAACTGATGGGCTTATCCTGCATTATTTCGCTGCCACTGGCTGGAGCGTGATGGGATCGACAAGTGTGGCAGGATCCACCTTTTCTCCGGGCAGATCTTTTTCATACTGCTTCAGCTCATCCGCAGTGACGGGAGCCGAGGGGTTCGGACGTTTTGCGGCGAGATCGAGTGCTGCTTGAGCCATCTCCGCAGTGACCACATCACCCACGGTATTGCCAAAGCTGTTGCGGATGAAGGTCATGATGTAGGCCAGGTCCTGGGCGCTCATGCCGCCGCCTTGGGCAGGCATGACTCCGGCACCGTAAACCTTGCCGGTACTGGTGGGACCTTGCAGACCATTGAGGATGACTTGGGAGAAACGCTCGGTGTGACCTGTGGACCAGGCGGAACCGACCAGCGAAGGATAGTTCGCGCCATCGCCCTTGCCGTCGGCACCGTGACAACCGTTGCACTTGGCACTGTAGAGCGATTGCCCTTTTTTCACGTAAAGATCGAGGATGGGCTTGGGAGGCAGAGCCACGTCATCCGCCACTCCCGGAGCTTTATCACGGATGTAGTTGGGCTTGATGGATGTCTGGTAATCGAACAAAGCACCGGAGGTTTTGCCGAGCACCGCACCGCCGACGATCAGCATCACGGCACACAGCGCGAATGCCGCGATGGACAAAGGCTCCTTGTCGGCACCCGGATTGCGGTATTCGCGAGCCGCTGCCGCTGTCGCCTGGCTGCCATGCGCGGTGGTGACATTGATCACTTCGTCAAGATCAGGACGGCTCGAAGATGGAGATGGAGAGTCTTGTGACATGAGGAAAAATATAAGGTGTTAGATGATGCGCAAGAAATTATTTCCCGGTTGGCTTGGACGCGGAATAGTTCATGGAAGCCGGAACAGCGTCATTTTTCTTCATCGACATCAGGTAGCCAACCAATGCGCGGGCATCCGGCTTGGAAGTTGGCACCGACTCACCGGCTTTGGGTTCCTCGAACATGAATGCCACGGAAGGACAGGTGGACCAGCGCATGCTGACATTGCTGCGGGGATTGTAGAGATGGGAAAAGAGCAAGGACTCGGGAGTGACTTTCATCGAATCCGACCAAGCGTCACCCAGAGATTCCTTCTTGGCAGTATTCGCGGCGATGGCTTTCTTTTCCATGCGGGAACCGACATTGGATAGATCCGGGCCGATGCGCATGAGACCGATCTGGGCGAATTCCTCACCCTGATAATCGAACACGTTGGACTCGCGGCGGGTATCGCCACGATCGGGATCAGCCTTGAATCCGGCCCATCCATCGCGATGGAAATCATTGCCCGCATAGGTGGGGCGCACGACCTGGGTGTGACAGACGTAGCAACCGTTTTGCGAATAAACCTTGGCACCGTTGGTGATCTGTCCGGTGCGCTTGGGGAAATAGACGCCGGTCTTTTCATCGACGGCTTCGACGTAAGGCACGGGCTTGAGTTCGATGGTTTTGAAAAACGGCAGAACGACGGCAAACAACCAAGCGGTGCCGAATGAGGCCGTCATACCCAAAGTGAAAAAGCGGAGAGTCATAGCGGGTGAAATAGCGAGGGTTGCGGGGTTGTTAGTGAGCGATCACGGATCCGGGACCGGCGTTGTCAATGTCACCTTCTGGTCCGTGAGGATTGCTCAGATGGGCGTGGCCGAGTAGCGTCGGGTGGGAGGAACGACGTCCCAGACGCATCCACATCAAAAGAAGGTGCACGAAGAAGAAGAGGTTGGAGATCAACACAAAGCACCACGCCAGCAGTGTGGCGATGAGGTAGGGGTAAGCGCGGGCGACAGCGTTTTCCCATGGGAACTTGAAGTCCTCCTGGCCTTGACCATGCAGCAAGCCACCGAGAACACCGAGCACTGCGACCGTAATCACAGCATACATCGAAAACAGGAAATGGCACTTGATGAAGCGCTTGGACAACCACTCACGGCGGGTGACACGAGGCACGATGAAATAGATGGCACCGAACATCAGGAAACTGAAGCAACCGTAAATGGCAAGGATGTCCATGCCGTAGGAAGTGATGCTGAACTGGGACAGTGGCAGAGTGGAATCAGGAAGGTTGATCACCACGCCGAACACACCCAACAGCAACATGCAAACCACTCCCGCGGCGGAAAAGCGGAGTGAGGGGCTGGCCGCGAATTTTTCCGGGCAAGCGCACATGGTGCGCAAGGTGCTGATGGCAATGGCTGCGGTGGGAACGCCGATCAATACAGCAGCGGCTGCACCGAGGTAAGGCAGGAAATAAGGAATCGGAGCGCCGGCGAGCTTTTGCATGCCCGCCCATGGCCCGATAATGGCCAAGGCCCAGAAGCCGATCAGCGAAGTGGAGTAGCTGTGAATAGGCCGACCGGTGATTTTCGGAGCCAGATAGTAGGCCACAGCAGCAGCGGTGGGGAGGAAAAACAGATAGGTCATGCCCGAGCGGAACCAGGCGGCAACGGCAGCGGACATCAGAGGATTGCCACCGATGACGAAAATCAGAGCGTAGGCGGTGGCCATGATCCATGGCAACCAGATCAGGGCACCGACAGCGAACCATTGTGCGACAAAAACCTCACCAGCGGCACGCACGCGGAATTGGATCATCGTCCAGATCGCGATCAATGCGTAGGCCAACAGCAGTGCAGGCCAGGTCATGGCGGGAAACTCCAACCAAGGAACACCTGTGCCGTAACCGAGAAGAATCGCAATGGTGCCGACCGACACCACAAGATTCCAAGCGTGACCGGCAGCTAGCACGATACCCGACGCGCGGTTTTCCTGGCGCGTCAGACGAGCCACCAACCAAATCAGGACACCAAACGCAGCTTGGCAGCCCCAGCCGTAGATCAAAGTGGAAATGTGCGCCGCGAACACCCGGCCCTGCGTGAGCATGGGAAGACCGTCCAGCAGCTCAGGAGCGATCATTTTCGCCATGGCGAGAATGCCCAGGACAAGGGAAAGAGCGAGCCACAAGGCACCACTGGTGAAAAAGAACATCACCGGATGGCGCATCGAGCGATCAATCGCCGTGCGTAGAATGGCATCTTGTTCTGCGGATGAAGAAGAGTCGTGTGACATCGGATGGGAAAGGTAACGTGTTAGGAAAAATCAGTTGGGCGCTTTGAGATCGCTGGCTTGGAGAGGTGGCAGGCCTACCTCACCGCGGAATGCTTTGACTTGATCGGGAGTCACGGCGGAAGCTTTGTTGCCAAAGGAATTGCGCACGTAGGTGAGCGCGGCGGCCACCTGATCGTCAGGCAAATGAGCCAGAGCCATCATCGGTGCGGGCAAATTGTAATCCACGCCTTTGACTTTGATCGGACCGGTCAAACCGCGGAGCACGATACGGATGGGGTTTTCGACAGGTCCGGTGACCCACTCGGAACCCGCGAGCGGCGGAGCAAGACCGGGAACACCGTTGCCATCCTGACCGTGGCAGGCCATGCATTGCATGAATGCCGCTTTTCCAGCCTCCATCACAGCAGGATCGATGGGAGCGTTGGGGTCGGTTTCAGCAACCGTGACGGGAGCGGCATTTTTCGCAGCCTCTTCGATGGCTTTGGCGGCGGCGGAACCGGGGATGACCTGCTCGGGCTTTTCCACGGCAGATGGTTTGGAGGCGGCCAATTGCTGACCTACGACGGCAAACACATCCTGCGGTTTCACCTGAACGGTTTTGCCCGCTTCCACTTCCTTGTAGGAAAAATTTGCGGTCTGGGAAGCCTGCACTTTCGTCAAGTTCTCATAGCGCGTCGAAGCAGCGAGATCCTCCAGTGTTTCCGGTTGTTTGCGGTTGAGCAGGGCCACGATGCCGAGTGCGACGCCGAACAGGGCGAACACGGCCAAGGCCCAGAAAAATGCCTTGAAACGAACGATGGGATTGTCTTGAGACGGGTCCATGGTGTGAGGAAAGTGCTTGGGTTAGTTGGAAAGATTCGCGGACTCGAGAATGCGCGGGTCGCGGTGAGGATAGAGAGCGTGCTGACCGAGAGCACGAAGGAAGAAGAAGAGGAAGCCGGCACCGATCGTGACAAAGGCGAGGATGTCACCGAGCCAGGCATTCGGAATCGTCACGGCGATGTCGCCAAAGGTTTTGTGATCGATGTTGCCCAGAGAAATACCGCGCTCGGGAATCACAATCAGATAGAGATCGAGAACGTGGACAAGCAGCATGTAGATGGCTACGGCGCTCAGCAGATAAGGCTTTTTCTTCAGCCACTGTTGCAGCAATACCACGAAGGGCAGCACGAAGTGGAGGATGACCAGAGCGATGCTGGCGATGTTCCAGCCCGCGGTGTTACGAATGATGAAATACTTGGTTTCCTCGGTGATATTCGCATACCAGATCAGGAAATACTGCGAGAAGGTGACATAGGCCCAGAACACCGTGAAGGCGAAGAGCAGTTTGCCCATGATGTGGAAATGCTCCTGGCTGACCACGTGTTTCAGGTAACCGTTTTTGCGCAGCAGATACACCGTGATGATGATCACAGCCATCGAGTTGATCGCGCAACCGGCGAAGATGTAAACGCCATACATGGTCGAGAACCAGGTGTAGTCCATGCCCTTGAGCCAGTCGAATGCGGCGAAGGTCACGGTCAGAGCCAGAATGGGCAGGAAGGCGGCAGCGCGACGGCGAGCCTTGAACAAATGCACCGTGCCGGGATTCGGGTCGGTGTCTTGCACGGTGGAGAGCTTGCGCAGACGATAGATCGCGTAACCCAAGGTCAGGAAAAACATCACGCTGCGGAAGTACCAGAACGGCAGGTTCATGAACCAGTGCTTGTTATACATCAGGTGATCCGCATGATGAAGGCGTTCGGCCATGGTGGATGGCATCGGCACGGTTTCACCTGTGAAAATGTAGCGGAAACCATTGAGAACCCAGTTCCAGGAACCGGCCAACCACTCGGTGATGAGAGTCATCGTAGGGATGTCACCACCGACCTTGCGATGCGTGTTCATCCACTCATAAAGGTAATGCTGCACATTTGGGCAGAGCAAGGGAATCGCAAAAATGCTCAACCACGGAAACACCGAACCGAGGTTTTCCATCACGCGGCGCACGCTGGTGCCCCAGCCGCTGTTGGAGACGTTGTGGAGCAAGGTCCAGAAGCAGCCACCGAGAGCGAGGGTGAAGAAATAGAACAAGGCGAACACCCAGGAATAGGCGTAGCTGCCTTGCTGAGACTTCGGCGCGAAAAACAAAAGATAGGTGCTGATCAGACCGCCGATCACCATGACCGCGAGGGCAATGGTTTTGATCTTGCTGATCTTGGAGGCATCGAGATGTTCTCCGTTTGCCGGGATGTCGTGGGATGTGACGTGGTGTGCCATCGTGCTTATGGGAAAATGTTAAAGGTTTACTGGGCGCTGGTGGCGGCTTCTTGTTGGGCTTTGCCGTTCTCGTAGGCATCCTTGACCAATTCGAGGGGAGCGCTGCGAGCCATCTGCATGGCGCGGATGTAGGCGATGATCGCCCAACGATCACGCACCGGAATGTTGTAACCATAGCCGGACATGTTGCCCTTGCCCTTGGTGATCACTTCAAACAGACGACCATCGGGGTAGGATGCCTGACCATAAGGAGGAGAAACCAGATTGGCGATGCCGGGAACACCATACAGGCTGGTCACGCCGGCACCGTCGCCTGATTTGCCGTGGCAAACGCCGCAATAAACATTGTAGCGCTCCTCACCGCGCTTCAACAGCTCGACGGAATTTTCCGCGGTGAGTTTGAGTTCTTCCGGCATGCCGGTGCCGAAATAGTCACCCATGTGACCGGTGAAATAATAGCCTGTGCCGCCGGAAAACTCATACTCGGGAATGCCGCCCAAGTCGGTTTTGCCATCCGCTTGGAAACCGCGTGGAGACGTCTCGGTAACTGGCTGACGAGCCCCCTGCCCGTCCTCGAAAAACGCGCTCTGCTTTTGAGCTTTCAGCACATCCTGGTCGTCCATATCCGGCAACAACTGGATGGGAGGCTCGTTGAAACTGTGGCCACGATACTTGAAGATCCCCACGACGGAGACGGCAACGATGGCATAAAAGAGAAAGAAGTATTTCATGTGAGAAAAAATTTCAGGGATTAGGCAGGCTCCTCCTCAATGAGTTCAATGCTGGTGCCGCCAATCTCACCGAGGAAATCCTTGGTGCCGGCAGCGGAGAATTTCGGGTCGCGGGCTTCGAGGGCGATGAAGAAACCGTCATCGGTGGCGCGCTCGAACTGCTTACTGACAAACAGCGGGTGATTGAAACGCGGGAGTTTCATCAAGGCCAGCAGGCCGAACAAGGTGGTGAAACCGGAGAACAGAATCGTCAACTCGAACATGATCGGGAAAAACGCGGGCAGCGTGAAGAAGTTGGCGGGCTTGGCCTGCACGACCGTTGGATAGAGATAGACCTGCGTCGTGTAGGCGAGGATGAAGGCGGTGATGGTGCCGGTCATGCCACCGAAGAACACGAGGTAGGGCAGAATGGAACGCTTCAGCCCCATAGCGTGATCCAAGCCGTGAATGGGATACGGCGAGTAGCAATCCCATTTGGTAAAACCGGCATCGCGCACTTTTTCCGCGGCCTTGTAGAGCGCGGAGGCACTCTTGAACTCCGCGAGGTAACCGTAAACTCTTTTCCGTGTCGTACTCATGTTTTCAGCGTTTCAGCATTTCAAAATTTCAGCGTTTCACACCGTGGTTCCCTTGTCGGTGGTTTCCGGCAGTTCGTGTTGGTAGGCGGGAATCTTCACCGTGCCGTCATCCGGGTGATCATTGATGTCGTCAAAGTGCGGATCCGACTCACGCAGGGTCCATTTGACCTCGGCAATGTTGATGCAGGGCAGGAATTTCAAGAACAGCAGGAACAGCATCAGGAACATGCCGATGGTGCCGACGAACAGAATGATCTCGAAGGGGCTGGCGGAGTAGTATTTCCAATCGCCTGGCAGCCACATGCGGGCCAGCGTGGTGACGATGATGACGAAGCGCTCGAACCACATGCCGACGTTCACCGCCATCGAGACCGCCATGATGACCCAGAGGTTTTCACGGCATTTCTTGAACCAGAAGACCTGCGGCGAAATGACGTTGCAGGACATCATCGCAAGGTAGGCCCACCAGTAGGGACCGGTCATCCGGTATTTGAACGCTTCCATTTCATAAATGGCACCCGAGTAGAACGCCACGAAGAGCTCCATCAGGTAGGCGTAACCGACGATCGTGCCGGTAAGGAGAATGATCTTCGCCATGTTCTCGATGTGCTTCATCGTGATCATGTCGTGCAGACCGTAGATCGCGCGGGCGGGAATCATGATGGTCAACACCATCGCGAAACCACCGAACACGGCACCGGCAACGAAGTAAGGCGGGAAAATGGTGGTGTGCCAGCCGGGGACCACGGAGGTGGCAAAGTCGAAGGACACGACGGAGTGAACGGAAAGCACCAGCGGCGTCGAGAGAGCGGCCAGCAAGAGATACGCCATCTCGTAGTGGCTCCACTGACGGTTGCCACCGCGCCAGCCGAGGGCGAAGATTCCGTAGAGCATCTTGCGCAGACCGGGCTTCGCACGGTCGCGGATGGTGGCGAGGTCAGGCACCATGCCGAGGAACCAGAAGATCAAGGAAACGGTGAAGTAGGTGGACACCGCGAACACGTCCCACAGCAGCGGCGACTTGAAGTTTTGCCAGATGGCATTCGAGTTCGGGATGGGAGCAAGGAACCAGGCCATCCAGACACGACCCACGTGGAAGGCCGGGAAAATGCCGGCGCAGCACACCGCGAAGATCGTCATCGCTTCCGCCGCGCGGTTGATGGACGTCCGCCAATTTTGTCGCGTCAGGAAAAGAATCGCGGAAATCAGCGTTCCGGCGTGACCGATACCGATCCAGAACACGAAGTTGGTGATGTCCCAACCCCAGAACACCGTGTTGGTCATGCCCCACACACCCACACCGGTGGAAACGAGCAGTGCCAGACCACCGCCCACGCCAAGCATGGCGACCAAGGCACTGGGAATGAACAGCAACCACCACAGCAGCGGTTGTTTGTTTTCGACGATGCCGCAAATGCGCTCGGTGATCCAGTGGTACGAGCGATTGTTCAGAATCAGATGCTCGCGCTCCAGAACGGGCAGTTTGGGACCGTTTCTCGGCTCGTGAGTGGTGCTAGCGTGTGCCATAGTGCGGAATGAGGTGTTAGAGGGTATCGATTAGGCCATGTGGATGGTGGCGGTGCCGACGAATTTGGCATCCGGCATCTTCTCGTTCGGATTCTTGACGCGAGCCATGTAGAGCGTGCGCGGAATCGTGCCAATGTAGTGAAGGAGTTCATAGCTGCGGGCGAGCTCGCGACCACGAACAACGGTGGCGGCCTTCTCGTCGAGCAGGTTGCCGAAGCTGATGGCGTCGGCGGGGCAGGCTTCCTGACAAGCGACCTTGACGCTGTCCACGGGGATGCGCAGGGTTCCAGTCGTGACAGGAACATCGGGTGATGTTTTGCCGGACAGCAGCACTTCCTGCTTCTGACCGCGCTTCTGACGGATCTTCGCATCCTTGAGGCGCTGCACGCAGTAGGTGCATTTCTCCATCACGCCGCGCATGCGCACGGTGACGTTCGGGTTGCGCTGCAAATGCGGAGCCTCGCCCACTTGCGTGACACCGGCAGGGCCTTTGTAGAGGTTGTGCGCGATGAGCGGGTTGCGCTTGTTGTAATCGAAATAGTTGAAACGACGGGCCTTGTAGGGGCAGTTGTTGGCGCAATAACGGGTGCCGATGCAGCGGTTGTAGGCCATGGCGTTGAGGCCGTCCTCGGTGTGAACCGTGGCATTGACCGGGCAAACCGTCTCGCAAGGGGCGCTCTCACACTGCACACAAGCCACCGGCTGCGGCACCATCGCGGGGCTATCGGCATCGAAGGTGTTGTCCTTGTTCTGCGCGAAGTAACGGTCCATGCGGATCCAGTGCATCGCACGGCCCTTGGCGACCTGCTCTTTGCCGACGACAGGAATGTTGTTCTCGGCTTGGCAAGCGACGAGACAGGCGTTGCAACCCATGCAGGAAGAGAGGTCGATGTTCATCGCCCACTGGTGCAGGTCATCGCTGAGGTGCGGCTTGGCATTGCCGTTCTTGTCGGGGTCCCAGGTGGAGGAACCTTCCTGACGGTAGAGAGAAATGTTTTTCGGTGCGTGGGAATCGTTGCCCTGCTTCGCAACCGCGTCGTATTGTTTCTCGAAACTCCCCTTCTCGCCATCGAGTGTGGAAATTTCACGTGCCAGAGCGCGGCCATACATGGCGTGGTGTTCTTGCGTCAGCGCAACGGAGTAACGCTTGTCGGTGAGAGAAACTGTCGCGCCCTGAGCCATGTAGGTGGTGGCGGAATCGCGCAGCGGATAGACGTTGACGCCGCGGTTGACGCCGACGAGGCCGACGTGTCCGGCATTCACTGGGCCGCGGTTCAGTTCGTCATCCTTGTCGTAACCTTGACCGTAACCGAGAGGCAGCACGATGGTGTTTTCGGCGAGACCGAAGGCGATGAGCACGGGGATTTCGATTTCCTTGCCGCCCAGAGCGACCTTGATCACCGGAGCCCTGCGGTTGCCTGCTTCGCCATCGACGGGGCTGGCAGCGCGCGGGTCTTCGAGGAGGATCACCTGATCGTAGATGCCCAGAGCTTTGGCGGTTTTCGGCGCGATGAGTGCGGCGTTGTCCCAGGTCAATTTGGAAATCGGATCGGGAGACTCTTGCAGCCAGGCGTTGTCGATCCAGCGACCGTCAAACACCGAGCCATCGGTGGAGAAAATCACGTCGAGGCTGGTTTCGCTGGCGGCTTGGTAAGAAACGGTGGCCGACGTTTCAGCAGCCAGAGCGCCGTTCACAGCAGTGCCCGCCACGAAACCTTCGCGCAGGGCTTTTTTCCATGCGGCATTGTCGCCGGAGAAGGTCTTGCGCACGGCGGCGAAAGCAGCGGAATCTTCACCGCTGGTGAGTTTGCCATCGAGCAGAGCGGAAAGCAGTTCCAGCTCGGAAACGCAGTCGTCGTAGAGCGGGAGAATCATCGGCTGGACCAGCGTGTGCAGGCCCTTGGCGGAGCGGGCGTCCGACCAGCTTTCGAGGTAATGCGCGGCGGGAATGTGCCAGGTGGCAGCGTGCGCGGTGGCATCGGTGCGCAGACCGAGGTGGAAACTCGCTTTGGCTTTTTGCAGCGAGGCGACAAAATCAAGATCGCTCGGCGCGTCGTAAGCAGGATTCGCAGGAGTGAGCAGGAACACATACTCCACGGCAGCGGAGTCGAGGTCTTTTTTCAATGCGGCGAGGTCACCGAAACCGGCGTTGTCCGATTGCAGGACTTGCAGTGTGTTGCCGACGGCATCGAGGCTGGCGTTGATGGCCTGCACCAGCGAGCGCAGCGCAGGAGCGGTGCGGGATCCGGCGAGCGCGAGGGCCTTGCCTTTGGCGGCGAGCAGGTCATCCGCAGCAGCATCCACCCACTGCTGGGTTTTCGCATCGAGAGCGGGCGCGGAGGCCACGGCTGGATGGGACACATTGAGTTTTTTCGCAACGGCTGCGGCGATTCCGAGAACCTTGCTGGGCTCCACGCGCAGACGGTGATCCGCCATGCCGCCGGTCAGGCTGAAAATGCTTTCCACCGCATACAGACGGTTCATCGACTTCACGTCGCGCTGGGCTTTGTAGCCTTTGCCCTCGGGCTTGCGGCGATCGAAGAAGGGCGTCACCGGTCCTTGCTGGTCGAGCGAGGCGAAATCGCAATCGAAGGAAATGATGCGATCGGCTTTGGAAAAATCAGCCACGGCACGCGAAGCGGTGGCAGCAGGAGCCAGCGGCTCATAGCTGTAGAACTTGGCACCGCTGAATTTGGCAGCGAGTTCTTTGGTCAGGCGGGTGCGGGTCGGAGACTCATCGGCACCAAACAGGAATCCGACTTTGCCCGAGGCCGTCGCTTCCGCGAGAGCTTTTTCGAGATCGGCGCGCTTGGCTACCTTGCCGTGGTGAAGGATTTTCTGCGAACGCGAGGGCGAATACATGTCCAGCACCGAGGCCTGGACAAAGGCGTCCGTGCCATCGGAGTCAGGGTGCAGGGTGTTCGGAGCAAGTTTGGTCGGGCGACCTTCAAAGGTCGTCACCACCACAGGCACCGCGCCGGTGGCGCGTGGCATCGAGGAAGCGTAGTAGAGTGCCTTGCCCGGGATCACCCACTCGGGAGCCTGGGTGTAGGGCACCGTGTATTTCTCCGCACGACGGCAAGCCACCATGCTGAGTCCGGCCAGTGCCGAGGAGGCCCCCATCAATTTCAGAAACGAACGGCGCGAGGTTTCGGCATCCGCTTCGTCGGCCATCGCCGCAGCGCTGGCGGGAAACTCACGCTCCAAGTATTCGCGAAATGCGGGACTGCCCTCAAGCTGCCCGACACTGCGCCAGGATACGGTCGTTTCCTCCGCAGGAATTTCTGGATGTTGCCAAATGCGTTTGCTCATGGTCGTAGGAAAATCGGTTGGGAAAAATTAATGGTGGCAGGTGGCGCAGCTTTCGCGGGGCTGAAGTTGGAACACATCGGTGAGCTTCTTGCCGAACTCTTTCGGATCGGTGATGCGATCCCCTTTGTCGTTGGTCACGACGTTCTGCTTGAGATACTCCGCAGGGTCGTATTTGAGATTGAACACCTCTTCCAGCGGACGCACGTGATTTTCCGGCGCACGGTGGCAATCGAGACAGAAGCCCATGGAGTGGGCCTTGGCGTGATACACGACGTCCATTTGATCGACTTGGCCGTGGCAGCTCACACAGGAAACCCCGCGGTTGACGTGGGCGCTGTGGCTGAATTTCACGTAATCGGGAGCCTTGTGGACTTTCACCCACTGGATCGGCTTGCCGTCATACAAAGGATGATTTTTGTCCATCGCGCGATGCAAAGGATCGAGCTTGGGACTGTCGCGTTTCACGTGCTGGTGGCAGTTCCAGCAGGTGTTGGCCGATGGCAGGTTCGAGTGGTCGGAATTGTCCACAAACGAGTGGCAATACCGGCAATCGAGACCGAGCTGATCGACGTGGATTTTGTGGGAAAAGGGAATGGGCTGGGAAGGCTCGTAGCCGACGACTGTCGATTTCGGAGTCGCATATACCGTGAACGCAGCCACTACCCCAACGGCGGCAGTCCCAGCGCAAAAAGCGATTTTCAACGGTAACAAGTTGGTCCAGCGAGGAAAAATATTGGCCATGGCGTGTTGCGGTGCGCGGACAATGTATGCTTGTGAAAAATTTCACAAGGAAAATTTCGCATGGATGAAAGATTTTTCTCATGACTCCGGAGCCATGAAGAAAAGCCTGATTCACTCGTATTTTTTCGGGTGATTTCGCGCTGTGAAAGGTCGTAATCCCCCTCGCTTCCCGTGACGTCCTGTCGCCAAATCCGACGACCTCGATCCCCGCGCCGCATTGCCGGAAAAACGAGGCTGCCAGATGCCATCCTCGACGCATTTTCCTTGTCAAGTTGGGGCAAAAGCGTGACGGTATGGCGGATGACCCGTATGTTTGCTGGATGGCACTGGATGATTTGTTTGTTTGCGATCGCAACCATGACCCTCTCTGCTCAAGCCCAACGCACAGTCGCATTGCCACTCGCGGATGGCTTTGATTACCCCGTCGGCAAGCCGGATGCCAAGGGCTACTACGTCGCGCGTGGACTGCGTTTGCGCTCGCCTATTCACTTTGGCGAGGACTGGAATGGTCTCGGCGGCGGCGATACCGACACGGGCGATCCGATTTACTCGATTGCCGATGGCGTGGTGATGTTTTCCTATGACTGCGCAGGTGGCTGGGGCAATGTGGTCCTCGTCCGCCATGCCTACCGCGATCCGCAAACCGGCCAGGTTCGTTTTTGCGACTCCCAATACGCGCACTTGCTGGCACGCCTGGTGAAAGTGGGCGATATGGTGAAACGCGGCCAACAGATCGGCACGCTGGGCTCGAACCGCGGCATGTATGCGGCGCATTTGCACTTTGAGATCCGGCACAATCTCACCATCGGCATGCAGCGCGAGTCCGTGCCGCGCACCATGGACAACTGGGCCGATCCGCGCAGCTTCATCACGAAATACCGCAAGCTGAACCGCGAATGGCGCAAGCAGGCCACTCCCGTGGGCACCTACACGGATTATCACGGGCTGAAAGGTTTGTAATCATGAGCATCCGCGCGCGCACGCCCCGTCCTCGTGAGATCGTCTGGAGTCTGCTCCTGCTGGTAATTGTGCTGGCAGTGCGGCATTTCTCCGGTGTTCCGGGGCCGTCCACCAAACCCGATGCCAAACCGCAAACGCGTGCAGTCAGCACGGAAACAGCCGCCGCACCCACGCGAAAGCAAGGCGAATGGAGCGTTTACAGCGGCTGCACGCTGGTCGATCACAAGAACAACGATGGCGATAGCTTCCTCGTGAGGCTCCCGAACGGCACCCAGCGCGAATACCGGCTGTATTTCGTGGACACGCCCGAGAGCCAGTTCAAGCGCTACCGCGGCAGCGAGACGAATGCCCAGCGCATCAGCGAGCAGGCGCGGTATTTCGGCAAACTCAGCAGTGAAAAAGCCGTGGCCGTGGGCAGCGAGGCGAAACAATTCGCACTGTCCGCACTGAAAGCCGCCCCCTTCGACCTCATGACGAAAAACGAAGCGGTCTTCGACAGCGCACGGCACTACGCCCATGTGGAAATCACGCGCAACGGCCAGCGCCAGCGCCTCGATGAAATGCTGGTGGAACGCGGATTCGCCCGCATTCACACCAAGGGCGAAGACCTTCCCGACGGCACTTCCGCCGCGAGTCACAAGCAAAAGCTGCGCGCGCTGGAAGCGAGGGCGAAACAACAAAAACTCGGCGCATGGCAATGACCCATCCTCTCATCGCAGCCGCTCACGATCTGCGCGAAGCCTTGCGCGAGCTGGCGTTTTCCGCTCCCGTCACCCACACCTACCAACCGCTCGACTACGCCTGGCAGACGCATTGCGACTACCTGGAACGCTACGGCAGCGGCAAAAAATCCGTGCTAATTCTCGGCATGAATCCCGGCCCCTACGGCATGGCGCAGACCGGCGTGCCCTTCGGCGAAATCCCCGCCGTGCGCGATTGGATGAAAATCAGCGGCCCCGTGGGCACTCCCGCAGACCCTCATCCCAAGCGCCCGATCGAAGGTTTCGCCTGCACAAAATCCGAGGTCAGCGGCAGGCGCTTGTGGGGCCTCTTTGCGCAACGTTTCCCGGTGGCCGGGGATTTTTTCCGCGATCATTTTGTGGCCAACTACTGCCCGCTGGTGTGGATGTCCGCCACGGGTGCCAACCTCACCCCGGACAAACTCCCCGCCGCCGAAATCCGCCCCGTGGAAGCCGCCTGCCTGACGCATTTGCGGCGAGTGATCGAGCACTTGCAGCCCCAAGCACTCATCGGCGTCGGCGCCTATGCCGAGCAGCGCCTCCGCGAAGCCGCCCCCGACTTCACCGGCATCATCGCCAAAATCCTCCACCCCTCCCCCGCCTCCCCCGCCGCCAACCGCGACTGGGCCGGCACCGCACAGCGACAACTCATCGAGGCGGGTGTTTGGGGGAGCCTAACATGAGGAAAGGAAGTAATCTCCTGCCCGGTCATGCTGATGTCCGCAGTCTCATAGCAGGGACACTGAGGATCAAAGGAGCTTGCCCACCAAGCTAGGTTGAGGAGGATGAACTGTTCCAGTTGATCTAACCATTTCTTCCAAAAGAGATAGCACCGTTCTGGATGTTGCTGATGGATCCGCTGTGCTCGCGCAGCATCGCCTGCCGACTGGCTTCGAGCTTCTTCAGTCGTGACTCAAGCTGGTTCTCGAGCACATGGGGAAACGTCTCATCGACCGTCTTTCTATGGTAGAGCCGCATCGCTTCCTCCGGGGCATTCCGATATTGATCGTCAACGTAGCTCCGGAGGTCTCTCATGCTGACTCGTAAGTTTAGGTCTCAATGCGCTGTTCTAGCACAGGGGTATACCTTGTCGTGTAGTCCCGTTGTTTAAGCATCATTGCCAAGATTTGTGTTCGTTTTGACTAATCCTATTTTTCTGTGAACTCATGATCCACAAATTATCACTCAAAACTTTCCTCTCGCGCTTGATCACGCTTACGCTCTTCCTCTATCCACTGTTCAATTTCAGGGATGGCATCAATTACCCATCCACGCACCTCTTCGTCGGCATTTCTTGCAAGTTCGACTAATAGATCTTTCCTACGACTTAGGATGTCTGCTAGTGAACCATTCCAAACTTGTGGATGCAATCGCTTCCACAATCCACCGATAAATTTTCTCTTGTCAGGTGCGGCATTGAGCATCGACATGAAAAGCGGTGAAAAGCCACAATTGTTGTCATCATCTCCCTTAAACATTCTGAGGATCTTGCCCAGCAAGGGATAGCGCTTATTTGGATCCACACTTGCCCACTTCTGAAGAACCGCGATTCCAATATCTTCGACGACGGACTTATTTCCAGATCGTAAATCATCAGTCAGGCTGTAGTGTAAACTTGCAGTCTCTGGCAGAAGAAATGTGTCCAACGCAACAAACGGCTGCGTCTCAAAAAGCGCCTGAACCATGCAGTTCAAATTCCAGAGGGAAACCGTATAAGTCTCTAAAGAGAGGCGTAATTTCTGGCAAACTCGTTCGGCAGCCTGTCTTCCATTCTCACCGCAGAGGCAGGTTTTGATTACTTCGCCTACAGTGTGGTCGTGAAGTTCGCAGACTTCGGTAAATTCCAAGAGCATCAAGAGCTCGCGCCCGACTGAAATAAGAAGCTCGTCCTGTATTATTTCTTCATTTTTCGAGCGCGAGAAAAAGCGCATGTGCAGGATGTCAAGTGCCACCACAGCACCGCCGGGTAACGACGCGATATCATTTAACAACTCCGCCAAACCTTTGGCCGGCGCATTCTCGACGCACCCATTCGCGATATGGTGAAAGCTCTTCGCCTCAAGGCTGCCTTGTGCAATCGCACGCCTGAGCCTCAAAATGCCAGCATAGTCCATGCCGATGCGAGCTTGGAAATAGGGAAGCATCCGCATTAATTCAGGCGCGCCAGTCGCACCATCAAGCGCCACTGTCGTAAATTTTTGATCACGCTTGTGCGAACCTTGGATGAAACCGCCAAGCACTGTTGCATTCCGAGCTTCGGGTGCTGCTGTGCGAAAAGCAGCTGTGAGTTCATCCCACATCACGTCAAGTTCGTTCGCACCCTCGGCAAGTCCAACTCCACACTCAAATGCTCGCTGCGCTTGCGGCTCTATAAGAACTTCAGCAATGAAGGCAACACGAGCGGCATTATCTTGAGCGAGCGCTCGTCCTACATCTTTGGCCAATTCATTGACCTGCACCCATGTATTAACCGCATCACCATTTTCCTCTTCGCCATCAGAGAAGTCCCAGCCACCACCACCATCTATTCGGTTGATGACAACAGCACGTGCCTTATTGAGAATATCTGCAGGCTTCAATAGCTTGATGAGTTGCACCAACTTTGCCTTGGCGTCGCCGAACATTTTTTTACCGTCATAGCGAAGCGTAGCTCGGCAAGATATCCAGCCTTCAATCCAAGGTTGTGCTTGGTTAAATTGTTCTGCAGCGCGAATAAGAGCCTCGCGACAACTGGGATACGACCATAGCCCCCGCACCGCACTCGCGAGAAGCACTCGCGCCTCTGCTTCCGGCTCAAGTTCGATCACGAGTGCAATAGCTTCCTC
>ERZ1066127.174-NODE-174-length-41627-cov-12.037381_pt1 | contig 41627 bp, 40 predicted proteins | sample MGYA00382774_ERZ1066127 | MGnify/ENA primary metagenome ERZ1066127 (study PRJEB33369, sample SAMEA5778357) | biofilm metagenome | biome: Industrial cooling water; feature: Water cooling tower basin; material: Biofilm | place: United Arab Emirates | collected...
GTTGAGTGCCAGCCACTGCTTGCGGTCGGGACCTTGGGGGAGCTCGTCCGGCAGTTCGGGGAAATCAAGCCGGTCTTTCCCCGTGGCGATCTCATAAAGCACCTTGCCTAACGAATAGACATCCGCCTGGGCCGAGCCGGGTCCCTCGGGCGGTACGAAGCCCTCCGTTCCCACGAAGGTACGCTGCCCGCGCGCGGCGACGAGCCCGATGTCCGCGAGTTTGGCCTTGCCTCCCACGAAGATCACGTTCGATGGCTTGACATCGCGGTGGGCCAGACCTTTTTCGTGGAGGTGCTCCAAGGCCTCGGCGAGACGCAGACCTACCTCCAGGCATTCTGCGATGGGAAATTGTTTGGCGCGGGTGTCCTTGCTATCGGCTCGCAAAGTGCGCGGCTCATACTCCACGGGATGGATCTCGGTGCCGTGGTGCATGTCATCACCGAGCTCCATGACGTAGTAATAAAACGAGTGACGGTCCGGACTGCGGCCGACGTGCAGGACATTGACGAGACCCGGATGGTCACGGGAAATCGGCTCAAAGCGCAGGATGCCTTCGAACTCGCGTTCAAACGTGCGCTCGTCCTCGAAGTCCTCGCGCCACACCACTTTCACCGCGCGCATGGCACCGGTGACACCACGCGCCAGCCATACCTCACCGTAGGCACCGCCGCCGATCTTGCGCAGCACCTCGTGATCCGGGATGATGGGGTCTGGTCGTTGTTTAATCGCCATCTTGCCGCAGTTTCTCCAATTCTTTTTTCAATACGGAGCCGACGCGGTGTTTGGCGAGATAGACTTGTGCCATGCTCACGCCCAGGTGTTTTTGCACCTTGGTCGCATCCCATTCGCGCAGGACGTAGTAGTCAAAAATCTGGTATTGTTTCGGGGAAACCTGGGCTTTCACACGGGTGAGCGCGGCATCCGCCATGTTGCGACGCCACTCGTTGTCCCACACCCGATCAAGCTGCATGCCGTTCGGGTCCTCGAAACGGTCAATTACCGCCGTCTTGCGCTCGTCATCCCAGTCGCCGCCGGAGGAAGCTGTGTCTTTTTTCCGTTTCCGGAACTGATCGTTGATGCGCCAGCGGGTCATGTTCATGAGCCATGATTTGAACGAACCTTGCTCCGGATCGTAGAGCTTCTTTTTGCTCTGCTTGGCGATGGATAGGATGGTCTCCTGCACACAGTCGAAGGCCTCATCCGGGCGCAATCCCGCCTTCACCGCCACCGCATAAATCAATTTCCAGTAGGTTTGGTAAAACTCATCCCAGGTCTTCTGGTCCTCCCAGTTGTCGAGACGCGCGATCAGACTTTTGCGCGTCTTGGCGCAGATGGAAGCCAGTGCTTCATCGTCCTCAGGTGATTTCGGAGCGTCGCTCATCCCTCTTGGTATAGCATATCCCCCTCGCCTTGTCTCGCCCAGTTTCATGGCATTTCACATTATTTTGGAAAAGCTAACATTCATTAAAAGCGAAGGATAAAAGATGTCATTTACAGTCTCCGGTTTTTGCGCCTAATCTTAGGAACGCTATTTCGCTCTGGCGCTCCCAACTTAACATTTTTGGTAAGATCATGAACCCACGTCAACCCTCTCATGCGCCCACATCTGCTCAACTGGAGCGTGTTCGTGAGATCATCGTGGGGCGTCAGTTGGGTCAAATCGAGCAGCGTTTGGAGCACTTGGAAAATTCCGTGCCCTGCCCGCCTGCGGCAGGGAATGACTCGGATGTGGCTCAGCAGGTGGAGCAGCTCGCGGCGAAATTTGAGGCCGTGCGCGATGCCATGCAGCAACAAGTGGATCAGATTCGCCATGAGCTGGGCGGAGAAATGGTGCGGCGCAATCATGAGGTCCACCGTCTCGCGGAGCTGATCCAGCAAACGGCACAGTTGCGGTCCGCAGCCGGTGTGACGGCGCAGGATTTGACGGCATCCGAGCATCGCATGCACGCGTGGGCGTCGGCTTGGCAGAAATCGTTAGGACAGCACTTGCAACAACGCGAACACATCTGGCAGCAGTACTTTCAGCAACAATGGCAACAACTTCACGCCCACGTGGCCGCGACGCAGCCGCCGCGTGAGACCCAACAACAGATCGCCGCGGCAGCCCAGGCTCTGAGCCACGCGGCAGCCTCGCTCTCCCAATGGGCCAAGTCGTTTTCCTCCGCCCCATGAGCCCGGCTTTCCCACCATTTCCCATCGCGGATTTTCCCGCTGCGGGCGGGATGAATCATCCTCGCCCCGCGAATCCTCTGCCGAAGTTGATGAATCTCAACCCCGGTGTGGTGCAACGTGCTCCCCATCCCATTTTGCCGTCCCTGCCCTTGTTCGGGCACACACCGGTGTCCAGTCGTGTCATGCCGACGCTACCTAACGCGCCCGCCTCACCGACCCGGCCGCAGACCGTCGGCTCTTCCCGCGCCGAGGAGGTCGACTACACCGATGAAGATCTCGCCGCCGCCCTGATGCCCATGGTGGAGCTATCCCTGCACCAAACCCTGCTGCAGCCCGGTTCTCTCATCGACATTCATTGGGAGCCATGGTTGCGCACCACCATGCGCCGCGCCTTGGCCGAGCAAAAATCCCACGGCGATCATGTCGAACAACCCGGCTGGTTCGATCACCTGCTGTGCCGCGTGAACGCCAACTGGAGCGGTCGCAGCGTTGATGATGTCTTGTCGGAAAAGTTCCGCCATTTCCGCGTGGAACAAGTCTATCTGCTGGCTCGCGACCGTGGCGATATGATCGCCCATGCTGCCATCGATGCCCGGCTCCACTCCCACCACAAGCAGGTCATCGCCATGGCACGGCATTTGGTGGAGTCGATGCACGACGCCGAGGGCACCATTCGCCTGCAATTCCGCCTGCCGCGCGGGCGGCGCGCCGAGCTGCGTGTGGGCCGCCATTCCTATCTCATCGCCGTGGTGGTGGGGGAATTTCCCGAGATCCTGCGCACGGATCTGGATTTCATTCTGCGCCGCATCGAGGAGCGCTACGGCAAACGCTTCGCCGACCATGATGCCCTGTTGGCGAGTCAGCTGAAAACCTACCTGCTCGATTGCCTGCTGTTGTCCAATCCGGCATTGGATCCATGATCGACCGCGAGATGGCCGGGAGAAAATGCAAGCCCGAGCATAAAACGTATTGTCGATCCTCCCGCATGCTCTAGTATCTCTCTCGTGAGTTATCAGGTCTTTGCCAGAAAATACCGTCCCGCCACCTTCGATGATGTGCTGGGCCAGGATCACGTCGTGCGCACCCTGCGCAATGCGATCGAACAAAACCGCCTCGCCCACGCCTACCTCTTCGTCGGCCCCCGCGGCACCGGGAAAACCTCCACCGCCCGCATTTTCGCCAAAGCCCTCAACGGCCCCGGCGGCCCGAAAGTGGACTTCGACCCGAACGACCCCGTCTGCCTCCAGATCGCCGAGGGCACCTCGCTCGATGTCGTCGAGATCGACGGTGCCTCAAATAACGGCGTCGATGAGGTCCGCTCCCTGCGCGAGTCCGTGAACTATGCCCCCATGCACGGGAAGTTCAAAATTTACTACATCGATGAGGTCCACATGCTCACCAACCAGGCCTTCAACGCCCTGCTGAAAACCCTGGAAGAGCCGCCTCCGCACGTGAAGTTCATCTTCGCCACCACCGAGGTCCATAAAATTCTCCCCACCATCCTCTCGCGCTGCCAGCGCTTCGACCTGCGCCCCATCCCCACGGAAACCATCGCCCGCCACCTGCTCCACATCGCCTCGCAGGAGGGCGTGAATCTCGATGAATCCGCCGCCTGGGCCATTGCCAAGGGGGCCGATGGCGGCATGCGCGATGCCCAGTCCATGCTCGACCAGTTGGTGGCCTTTTGCGGCAATCACATCACCGAGCCGGACGTGCTCAACATCTTCGGCTTCACCTCTCGCGAAACCATCGCCGCCCTCTGCGAAGCCATCTTCGAGAAAAACACCGCCGCCGCCCTGCAAATCATCCAACGCGAGTCCTCCACCGGCCGCGATGTCTCGCAGCTCCTTCACGAGCTCATCGGCGCCATGCGCGCCATCATCGTCGCCAAGGTCGATCCCCATGCGCCGAATGAAGGCATCCCCAAGGAAATCTGGCAAAAATTGCTAGACGCGGCCAAGTCCTGCAAACCCGATCGCCTGCTCGCCGTCATCGATGTCTTTGCCGACACGGAAGGCCGCATGAAATGGGCTAACAACCGTCGCCTGCACCTCGAACTGGGCGTCATCAAGGCCATCCAGGTCGTGGGCGAGGCCCGCATTTCCGATATCATCCACGTCCTCGCCGCCTCCGTCGGGCAATTTCCGGATCAGGAGGTCAACGCACCCGCACCCGCACCCGCACCCGCAGCCGCCGCACCCGCGGCACCAGTGATCGAACCCGTCGCCCAAGCCGCCCCGCCACCGCCCGCGCCAGAACCGGCACCCGTAGTTGCCCCAGCGCCACCACCCGCCCCTGAGCCCGTGTCGGAACCCGAGCCCGAGCCAGAGCTAGAACCTGCTCCCGCACCGGTAGCCGTGGCCCCGCCGCCTCCCGCTGCGGAAAAAACTCCCGTTCCCGCCGCCAAGTCCGCCGATCCCTTCGCCGCGCTGAACGCCATGATCGACGTCGCCGAGGACAGGCCCGAGCCGCCGCCGCCCGTCGCTCCGCCGCCCAGCCCGGCCGAGGCCCTCGCCGCCGCCAAACCCGCTCCCGCCAAGGAACCCACCCGCGAGCCGGATGATTTCCAAAACGATCCCCTCATCCAAAAAGCCCTCGCCATTTTCTCCGGAAAAATCGTCACACCCTAACACCGAACAACATTTATGAACATCGCCAAATTGATGCAACAAGCGCAAAAAATGCAGGCCGGCCTCGCCGCTGCTCAGGAAGAACTCGCCCAGCGCACCGTCGAGTCATCGGTCGCCAATGGCAAGGTCGTCGTCACCGCCACCTGCGCGGGAGATGTCCTTTCCATCCGCATCGATCCCTCGGTGGTCGATCCCTCGGACGTCGATTTCCTCCAAGACCTCGTCCTCAAAGGCGTGCAACAAGCCATCACCCAAGGCCGGGAAATTTCCGCGGCCGAGATGAAAAAACACACCGGCGGCCTGCCCATCCCCGGACTGTAATCACACACTTCGCCCGCCATGAAAACCCCTCTCATCGCCGCGATGTTGTGCGTTTCTTCGCTCATCGCCCAGGAAGCACCTGCGGTGAACATGCAGCACGTGCGCACCGCGGCGCCGTGGCTGAGCAGTGCCGAGCCGAAAAAACGCAAGGCTGCCATCAGCACCTTCCGCACCATGCCGGCCGAGGCCATGCCTCACTACAAGACCGCCCTGGAAGCCGCGCGCAAGGCGAATGCGGAGCGCCTCAAGACCCTGCAAAAAAACGCCATCTCGCTCACCGCGCACGATGACGTCGCACGCCAGCTCGCCGATGAACGCAAGCGCGTGATCGAATTGATCCGCACCGACTACAAAAAAGAAAGTGCCAAGATCCGCATGCTGCGCGAGGAAATGCAGGGACTCATCGATCTCTACAACAAACGCCAGAAGCTCGCGAAAGGCGATCTGCAGCCCACCGTGGATGGAGTCAATCAGGCCATCGATGCCCTGTGCGAACTGACCCGCGAGCTGGAAAAACTCGATCCGCAACAGGACACCAGCGAGCTGGATGCGGAGGAACTGCGAGAGCGCGTCGTCAAGGACAGCCTCGAAGCCGAGCACCTGATGCAGATGGTCGGCTCTGTCGAGAAATCGAACAAAGAAGCCGCGCAACTCGCCGAGGTGGAAAAACTCAATGCCGAAAACGGCCGTTGGTGCCTGCCCAGCATGAAATCCTTTGCCACCATTCTCAACTTCGAGCGCGTGGTCATCGGCCTGCGCCCCTTGCGCATTGAGGAAAAACTCAGCGATGCCGCCAGCGGTCACAGCGGCGATATGGCATCGCGCGGCTTCTTCGCCCACGAATCACCCGTGCCCGACAAAAAAACACCCTGGGATCGTGCGCGTTTGGCGAAGTTCGACGGCAACGCCTCCGGCGAAAACATCTTCATGGGATCGCCCGATGCGCAATCCGCCTACAACGGCTGGTTCGGCTCCGATGGCCACCGCTTCATCATGTTTGCCGATGGCCCGAACTGCTGCGGCATCGGTGTGGTCGGCATCCATTGGACCTACATGACCGGCAGCAAAAACGGCTGGTAACGTGGCGGAGGCGTCCCGCCTCCCTGCCTCCACCCACACTCACAAAGCTCCCATGCCCGCCCGCCTCAGAGCCCTCCTCGCCACCGCCCGCATCGCCAACGTGCCCAGTGTGATCGTCAATGTGCTGACGGGGATGCTTCTCACAGTCTTATTTTTTGATAGCAATTCACCCCAGTGGAATCAACAAACTATTATGCCCATCATCGCCGCCTGTTGCCTCTATGTGGCGGGAAATTTCCTCAACGACTGGTTTGATGTCGCATGGGATCAGGAACACCGCCCCGAGCGAGCCATCCCTTCTGGCTTGTTTCCGCGCCCTCTGTATCTCGGCATCGCCATGGTGTTGATTCTCGCCGGTGCCACGATGTCATGGCAGGTGAGCAAGACGGTCTTTTTCACCTACACAATTATTCTTGGCCTAGTGGTCGCCTACACACTCTTGCACAAACGCCATGCCTTTTCCATCTGGATCATGGGTGCCTGTCGTGCTGGCCTATATGTGTTAGGTCTTGGGGCCATGTGTTCTGGCTTTCGCGTGCTCCGTGTGTTATTGGATAGTTGGCAAGACTGGCAGGGAGTAGCCATTGCTGCCATGGTATTGTTTCCCTTGCTGGGCATGCTGACTTACATCGCGGGAATTTCTTTGCTCGCCCGCTTCGAATCCCGCCCTGCGGATGTGGGCTCGATGAAATGGTTCGCATCCTTGCTGTTGTTGTTTCCGCTCCTTACACATTCCGCGATGTGGGTGGGTTTTCACTACCTTTCCCTTGATTTTAATATCTACGGAACATGGCCGGGAGTGTGCGGCATTCTGCCCTTTTTGGCATGGACGCTGTATGCCATCTGTGCCAAGACGCACGTTGGTCAAAAAGTTGCCCGCCTCCTCGCCGGTATCGTTCTGGTGGACTCCGTTTTCTGGTGTCCCATGGGCTGGGCGATTTATGTCATCTCTGGCTACGAATACTTGTTTTGGCTTTCCCTCACGCCTCTTCTCGCCTTCGTTCTCGCCCTCCTCCTCCAAAAAATCGCCCCCGCCACGTGAGACCAGTGACCAGTGACCAGTGACCAGTGACCAGTGACCCATCTACCAATCCCATGACCCAAGACCTCATCAACATCGCCCGCGCCGGTCTAACAAGTCCCGCCACCGTCATCGCCGCCGCGCCCGGTCGCGTGAATTTGATCGGCGAACACATCGACTACTGCGACGGCTTCGTGATGCCTTTTGCCATCGATCGCTATATCGTCATCGCCGCCGCGAAAAATGACAGCTCCACCGCCCATCTGCGCAGCGAGGGCATGCCCGATGCCGTTATCGATCTCAGCGTCCCGCCACAGATCGGCGAGCCACACTGGGCGAACTACGTGCGCGGCGTGATCGCCGGATTTCAGCAGCTCGGCCATGACATTCCGGGCTTCGATGCCTGTTTCGCCTCCTCCGTCCCCGGCGGTGCGGGCCTTTCCTCCTCCGCCGCGCTCGAATGCGCCACCGCCACCTTGCTGGAAGGATTGTTAGGCACTTCCCTGTCGAAAAAACAAAAAGCGCTGCTGTGCCAGAAAGCCGAGCACGACTTCGCGAAAGTCCCCTGCGGCATCATGGATCAGTTCGCCTCCACCTTCGGCGAGGAAAACCGTCTGGTCATGATCGATTGCCGCTCGGCCGAGGTGACCCTGGTGCCCTTTGAAAATCCCGATCTCGCGGTGATCATCGCGAACACCAACGTCCACCACCAGTTGTCCGATGGCGGCTATGCCATCCGCCGCCAGCACACCGAACAAGCGCTGGCCTTATTAGGGAAACCATCCTGGCGCGATGTCACCATGGCGGATGTGGAAGCTCATTGGGACGCGCTGGGTGATCCGGTGAACCGCCGCGCCCGCCATGTCGTCACCGAGGTCGCCCGCACCCGTGCCGCCGCCTCCGCCCTGGCCGCCGGAGATTACGCCGAGCTGGGCCGTCTCATGGATGCCTCGCATGTTTCCCTGCGCGATGACTTCGAGGTTTCCTGTGCCGAGCTCGACCTGATGGTCTCCATCGCCCGCAACATCGGCCCCGCAGGCGGCGTGCTCGGCGCCCGCATGACCGGCGGCGGATTCGGCGGCTCCACCGTGACCCTCTGCGAAAGCGCCCATGCCGAAAGCATCATGGCCACCATGCGCCAGGCCTATCAACAAGCCACCGGCATCGTTCCGGAAATCTTCTGCTCCCGCCCCTCGCGCGGCGCGCATCTGGTGGAAGGAAATCAGCTTGACGCGGGATCTCGCATGGAATGATGCTATACCCATGAAATCAAGTTTGTTACTGCCCTTGTTTTTTTGGTGCTTGTTTGTGTGGCATCCGGCATGCGCTGAGGATGCGTCCAACGATGAAGAGTCGTGGCAAATCCCCGTCACAGTCGGGAAAGATGGCTGGCTTTTCTACACCAATGGGCGATTCGGCACAGCCTTTCCCGTTCCGCCCGGCATGCGCGCCCAGCGTCCGCCCGATAACGGCGGCGGTCAATCGTTTGTCAGTGCCGATGGTCGGGTGACTCTCACGGGCGGCGGGTTTTTCAACGTCGATGGCATGGGCAGCATCGAGAACTCATGGAAACATGCTCTCGCCGTGCCGAACCGCACCATCACCTACAAGGTCAAAAAAGCGAACTGGTGTGTGGTCTCCGGCTTCACCAAAGAGGGCGTGGGATTTTACGAACGCTATGATGCAAACGAAAAATATGCCTCGGGCTGGTTCATGACCTATCCACAAGCCGATGAGAAAAAATACGCCCCCTGGATCGATCGTATCGCCAAGGGCTACCAACCGCGCCTGGGCAAGGGCTTTGACACGGTGGAGTGAGTTTCACAAACTGTGGCATTCCTCTCAGAAGGCTAAAGCGACTCATCGTCCTTTTCCGGCAATGCCATGGATCTTTGATAGACAGCGTGCCAGTCCCAGTTCCCCTCCGTGTCCTTGATTGGCTCAAGCCCCTGCTCCTGGCACCATGCAAGCATTTGATCATCCGTGCCGAAATGTGGATCGGGGATGCTCGGTGGCTTGTGCGTGTTGTCTGTTCCCATGAGCGTCACTTCACCCGCTGATGTCTTGGAATAGCTGTCGCAAGCTTGCGTAGGCGGGGTCATCCCAATTGAAATCGAGGTTTTTGATGGCGTAGGGGATAGATAAGCGATCCTGGGCCGTTTTGCCCTGAGCGATGATGGTCCAGAGCGTGAAGCGGACTTTTTCGTGTGGCTTATGGCCCCATTGTGCTTCCAGACAATCCATGAAGGAATCGAGGCAGGTAAATTGCTCGGGATTCTTGGCGCGGACGGCATCGAGACACAAGGTTTCGATCATGCCGGTTTGATTCGGGCCACAGATGACCCAGGTGGAAATTTTGCCACCAGTGGACAGTTCGACCCACTCTCCAGGCGTTACTACATTCACTGAAAACACCTCATGGACGGCATCCTTGAGTGACTGAACTGCGGCATCGTAGTTTTGATCGGCATCGCGAGTGATCAGAATTTTGGTGTATTCTCTGTTCTGGAATCCGCTGCGAGCCATGAGGGTTTTGAGATACTCACGAAGTTTGCTTTCTCCGCCATATTGCAAAAACACCAGGTGTCCATCCAAGCCGGAATGACTGGCTAGTGTTTGCATGACGAGTTCGTCATCCTTGCCCTCACATAGCACAAGTGTCTTGGGCGTACGGATTTTCATCGCATCTCAAGGTTGAACTCGATGGCCGTTGCCATTTCTGCTTTGCCGAAGGTGGTGGCGACGATCTTGGCAGCATCATCGATGCGACGGTCGAGGCGCAGATAGCGCAAGGGATCGCTGGGGATGTCCTTGGCGGCGCGGTAGGCAGCTTCCATGCATTCGCGGCTGTGTGTGGTGGCGAACAGTTGCACGTCCTGATCTTCCAGAACTGCCATGAGTCCCTTCCAGTAATCTTCCATGCCCTCGTAGTAGAGACCATTTTCGATTTCATCGATGAGCAGGATTTTCGGACGTTGGGCAAAAATTTCGCAATAGACTTGCAAGGTCCGGGCGAAGGCTTGGCCCATTTGCGTGAAGGGAATCATTTTGCCTTCACCGAGATCGACATAGACGAGATGGGTTTTTGTTCCCTCCGGTCTGGCGTAACGAAGACGACGCAGCCGCGGTTCAATGGAATTGCGCAACAATTCTTCAATTTTTGTTTCGTTGTCGGGATTCAGGGGGGCGATCCGGTTATAGAGTTCGGAGATAACTGCCGGATCTTTCTGTTTGGTTGACAAAATAGATAAATGGAATGGTGCTTTGTAGTTTTTGATCGAGACCGTTCCGTTAGATTCAAAAATTAAGCTAATTTCAAGACTATTTCCATCAGAGCGGAGACGAGAGAACGCCCATTGCCCAAGCGCAGTATCGCATCCCTCAATTGAACCAATATCAGAAATAATACGAAATTCGTAAATCCGTTCATTTTTGAGCAAAAGCTTCCAGAAACTTGCCAATGCATCATCCCCTTTTTGAGGAAGCTCACGGAATGTGGTAGGCAGCTCCGTAAGCTGATTCATGTTGCCACATAGAAGAACAAGAGACTCCAAAATCGATGTCTTTCCCACGTTATTTCCCCCCACGATCAAATTCACACGACCGAGGTTCTCGAACTTCACGTGTTCGAGACCGCGGAATTGTTTCAGTTCTAGGGTGGAAATCATGTTTTTGTTGGAGTCAGGGTAGTGGATTCAGAGAACTGGGTCAAGCCAGCGATTTCACAACACTCCTTAGCTTGTTTAGTGAATTCCTCTCAAGGCAGATCTTCACCAGCTTCTTGGAGCTTCTTCACTGCTTTTGCGACGAGAGGCGCGTCGTCTTGCAATCCCTCAAAAGTCAGTTTTCCACTTTTATACTGATGATACCATTTTAGACGACTTCTCACGACTTTGGTCCCATCGCGGAGGTGGAGTTGACGCAAGGTGAACTCAGCTTTCTCCTTCAGTGCTGCGGGCAATTCCCTGGTGACGATCAATTGCATGGAGGGGAGAATGACTTCAAACCAGCCGTCTTGGACTTCGAAAGGGTCAAGCACTCTGTCATCATGAGTGCCTTTAGAACCGTTTACTGAACCCGCGATGTAGCGGTAGTTGCTCCACTCGTATGCCAAGTGCGGGTGGTTCCTTTTGGAGAGAAAATGATCCACCTCACCATTGGCAATCCACATGGCCCACCATCCACATCGTTGATGAAAGCCAAGCGCGAGATTGCCTTCGTACTGCGACCAAAGATTGGGGAATTCGGAAGTCTTCGGTGTATCGCCTGCGACACGCCGTGCTTCCCACCACGCGGTGCCGGGCTGTCTGCATGTGGCATCGAAGTGAGGAGGCTCAGGGATTGGATTGGCTACATGGATCATGATGGCACTCTTACGCGATCAAGGTAGGGTTTCCACAGTGGCCAGAATTCGTCATCACCTCCCAGTGCTTTTTTTAAATCGGTATCAATCTCTTGTGCGCGCTCCCAAGGTGCCGCTTGCGGTTCCGGATTCGCGGCCATGAAGTTGTTTGCCGATTCGATCGCCTTCTGCGCCATCACCGGGTAGCTGCTCGGCAGGTCAAAGGAATCCGATGCGAGCCAGTGTTCTGCGGCTCCCAGTTTGGCAAAGGGTATGTTCTCGAACTCAACTTTGTGACCCTCCAAATCAAAGTCGAAAAGACGGTCGGTTTCATCATTCCAAAGTTCTTCCACGGAACCCATCACTAAGGGCGAGTGGGTGGTAGCGATTATTTGGACGGAATCCACCTCATTTTTCATGAGAAGAGAGCGAACAACTTCGTGCAATGCGGGCAAAAAAATGCGCTGCCATTTTGGGTGCAAATGTGCTTCTACTTCATCAAATAACAAAACCATTCGGCGAGTAGGCTCTTCTTGTCTGATATCTGAAGAAATACGGTGTTCACGCCATGCCCATACCAGCAGGTATGCTAAAGCGAGCACACGTTTCATGCCTGAGGCGGCTACGGTAACAGGCACTTTGCCGTAGGGCATCAATAGTGTTGGCACTTCTGTAACGCTCCTGCCCAAGCGCATTCCCTCTCCAATTTGAATTACTTCTGAGGCATCTACAGACAGGTGCTTGAGGACTTTCTGTAAAGTCGCGAAATCGCCATTATTCTTAAGCCGCCAATTTTCTACATCTCGGAGAAATCCATTGCATCTTGTCTCCTCTGGACTAACAGCTCCAGCAGGCAAGCCATACCATACTTCATTGTTTGTGAAATCTATGGGTTCTCCACCTTTGATTCGTCCGTCGGCGCTGAGAACAGGCTCCCAAATCGAGAAACCACCGTCAATGCGCGCATACAGCACTAGCGATTGATTGATCGAGTGATCACTCAGGCTTTGATTTTTCCAATACTGACTTCCAAAATCGAATACTGATGCAGCTTTAACGTCTGTGTGAACTTTACTTCGGATGGAATAGGTAATGACAGGAGGATCACTTTTCTTAGCATCTGGCGAAGGATAAAAATCGCGACTTCCGGGGAATGTGCGCGTGAGCGCATACCAACATGCATCCAGAAGAAACGTTTTACCCAGGCCATTGTCACCCGTCACCAAGTTCAAGCGCTCACCAAACTCCGCTTCCAGGTCAGGAGCGGGACCGATTTGGTGCAGATGGAGATGCGTGATCATGGTGTGTGTGACGTGAAGCTATGGCATCCGAGAATTGATGTCAAACAAAGGCTTTGCGGCGATATCAGACCTGGCCGGGGCTATTGAGGGTTGCGAACAAGACTCAGTCAATAAATCGGCCGATTAAAAAAACCACAAATCCTGTCACACCAAAAAAGCAAGCAAAACTGGGAGCTCCTGAAAAAAATGAAAATATTGCGATCAGAATCAGAACAAAACCAATGACTTCCCACATCAACCCAGCTCTTTCAACCCGAACAGAATTTGTCATCCCGCTTGGTGGTGCAGACGTCGATTTGGAACGCATTGGCAGCCCACAACCAGGACATAATTCGGCTTTATCAGAAATTTCTCTAGCGCATTCACTGCATTTTATTAGTGCCATATTGCATATTTGTTAGGTTATGATAGTTTGATTACGTTATTTTGAACCATATTATGTGATTTAGCATGATTGAGACTCAGGAAAGTATAGTTTTGGAAGATAAGTATCTAATCATGTGAGCAGACTAGTAATTTAATGAAATGGATTCAAGCCAGCGAGCTCACACCTGGCCGAGGCTTTTGAGGGTTTCGATGATGGCTTCGATTTGGGTGGTGCGTTTTTGGTTTTTGCGGCCGAAGTGGTCGGAGAGTTGAGCGGCGGTGGCGGTGGGGAGTTGATGGAGGAGGTGGCGGATGAGCTGGACTTGGTCGGGGAGCTTTTCGGGCCAATCGGTGGGGGGATTGATGAGTGAGGACCCGACTTCGCCAAGGCTACGACGGGCGAGTTTTGGATCTTTGATTTTTGATGGGGGGGAGGCTTCGGGGATGGCGAGGGTGCTTTGGGTGGGGGCGGCGGTGGGGTTTTGGTAGTCGGGGCGGAGGTACCGGATTGGGCCAGACAAAGTGTCTGTCACTTATTTATGATACCTAGATTTTTGTTTTGTGAATTTCAGAGCGAATTTTGTTTATAACATTAAGTATAGTCAAATATCGGTAGGGATTAGCCTTGCGTTTTTTTTGTTCAAAGTCTCCACCCGTCACCGCATCTGCCAAAGATATTTGAAGTATGTCAAAATGAGATTTTGTTTCTTTGTTAATTTTGTAATGAATACAATAATAATCTATGTCAGCACTAATAGTTTGAATGCTTCCTTTCAATTGTGACGCAAGCACTATTTCTTTATCTGGATCACTCAACGACCAGTAATCCAATGAATCATTACGCAATGTTTGCAACTCCCCAAGAATGCTATCAGCTAAAGAAGCAGCGTTAGACTTCCTGATAAAAAATCGCTGCAAAAGCCAACCGGAAACCAACACCGCAGTTAATGTTGGCAGCAAATGCCAAACAATTAACATCACAGATTCGTAGAAGCTATACATAAGAAAATTATTTTTTTACTTTAGAAGATTCGTCAATGTAGTGCCAAATCATCTTTTCATAAATTTTGAATTCACTTTTTGCACAAACTATTTTGAGTTTCTTATGCAAATCATGCTTTGTAAATGATGAGTTTCTTAGCAAACCTCCAAAGGCTTCGTCCAAGAATGACGAACCATAACCTTCTGTTTCATCAATGTTGACTTCGACAAAATTCGCTGATCTAAGAGCAGGCAGTAAAACATCTTCTCTAAAGACTTGACCACTGTAATCACTATCGGTCCGATATCTACCAATAGGAGTCTCCGAGAATTCCTTACCTACATTGATTTTTTTAATACTTTCCATAAATTATATAGTTACAGACCATTGAATTAAAGTGCCCCCAATAGAAGAATCGTGATTAGCCTTCGAAACCTTGCACACTTCTGGTGATTCGTCAACAGATTTATAATCTTCTCTGTAAGTTCCGCGCAAACTAGTAATGCGCAACGTTCCTAGTGGATAAGATTTGGCAAATTCGATCAAATTTTGCAAACCTTTACCTCTCTCAACCATTCCCGTCGATGATCTACCGATTTCCATAGCTGCCTGAATTTTATCGGAATCTTTCCAAATCCCAAAAAAATTCTTTATCCTCTCAAAGTTTCGATGCGTGGGAAGGGTTTTGGGAATACCAACTCCACGATCATAAAATGTTACTTGTAGTGTACTTGTGTTTCGGTCGTAAGACCCAGTCAACCACCAATATTTCCTTTTCGAGTCAGTAACGCTTTTGTAAGCATGATGACAAGTATTAGTTATTGCCTCTGATAATCCTTCATATAAAAAATGCCTATTAATTTGCGTTCCTGTAATATCTTCAAGCATCTTTCTCAGATCAACTGCATATTTTCCAGCATTCCGTTCACCAACTTGCCCTTTCATAAATGGAACGTAAGTAGTTGTGCAGGAATAACTCTCAACCCGTGGCTTTTCAAGTGAAAGTAGCTCGAAAAACCCCATTTGATTCATCAGCTTAATTAACGAATCATCCCAACTAGGTAAATCAGCTTTAATTTTACCTCTTACTCTTTCCTTCCATTGATCAATTAGGCTTGCCAACACCAGAGCAGCTGCTGTGGTTATATTTTTTATACGTGAAAAATCAATGCGAGAAATTTTTGTGCCTTGTTCTATGCAGTTGCGAATTAATGTAAACGTACTCACAGTTTCTTCATAATTTTCATTGAAATTTAAATTTTCCGGCAAGATTATATTTGTTATTTTTTGCTTTTTTGAATCATATACAAAATTCTTTAAATTTTTACTGTTAATTCCGAGCTTGGCAATTTTTTGATGAATTCTTTTGAGATAAGAATTTCTACGTTTTATTCTACTTCTTGCTAATTTTTTTCTTTGCTTTAAAAGCCAAATTTTCCTATGTAGTCTTCGCTCGCTATTAGAGTTTTTCTTCATATTATATATATTTAAATCTGCCCCAAACCCTTCAACGTTTCGATGATGGCTTCGATTTGGGCGGTGCGTTTTTGGTTTTTGCGGCCGAAGTGGTCGGAGAGTTCGGTGGGGGTGGCGGTGGGGGTTTGTTGGAGGAGGTGGCGGATGAGCTGGACTTGGTCGGGGAGCTTTTCGGGCCAGTCGGTGGGGGGATTGACGAGTGATGATTTTGGATTTTTGATTTTTGATGTGGTTGAGGACTCGGTGATGGCTAGGGTGCTTTGGGTGGGGGCGGCGGTGGGGTTTTGGTAGTCGGGGCGGAGGTAGCGGATGAGGCCGCGTTTTTCCTCGGCGGCGCGCTCGTGGTTGAGGGCGACGAGGCGAGTGAGAAGCTCTTGCTCCCATTCCTCTTTTCTTATGTCTGGTGTCTGAGAGTCTTGTGTCTGGATCGCCAGATCCGCCCAGCCGTAGGCTTCAAGGACGGCGGCATCGAGTTCGTTGTGGAGTTGCAGGAGGAGGGTGACGAGGCCTTGGTCGTGGATGGTTTTTTCTTTGGCGTTCAGCGGTTCATCGGCACGGAGTTTTTCGAGGACGTTGTACATGCCGGTGAGCGTGAGCGTAGGATGCAACTCCTGCTGCCGCTTGCGGTGCGCATCCAAGCGCTCGCCCAAGTCGCGGATCCGTTGCTTCAGTTCGCCTTCTTCAATGGCGGGGAATGGGAATGGGTCGAAGCAGCGACTTTTATTGTATCGCGGTGTGTTCCCGCCTAAGTCACCGCCGGTTGCCAATGCCCAAATTACATGCACGTTTGACGACAACACTCCCATGTGAAAAGCATCGTTAGATGCTATGGCGATGAGCATGTTATCAGGCAGAATATCTTGATCCAAGAATGTGAAAAATCTGTGTTTGCTTGTTTCCACAGTCGCAATGTAACGCGTAATATCTTTGAGTGCTGGTCGAAAATCGCGTCTTGGCTCTCCGAAGATCCACCAGTTTAGACGGTAAGTATCACGTTTGTTTTGATCCCGTTCAGGCTTTACATGAATTGTGAGATGTTGGAACAAAGAAGGATACTCTGCCAGAGCTTCCTCCTCTGATAAGCCGAAAAGATCGATGATTTTCACTCCTCTGGGACGATCTGTTAAGTCTTTGCCATTGCGGTATCCTTTGATGCGCGCTTCCAATTCAGGGATTTTTCCAAGACCTAAGTTTGCTGCTTCGTCGGCTGTTAGGATAAATCCAGAACCGTGCAACTTTACGCCAGGACAACTCAATTTTGCGTTTGAAGCTAATCCGATGCAGGCGGTTAGATCCGATCCTAACTGCAAATTTGCTGCAATCCTTCCCGCGTTTCGCGAGATGGTGACTTCGCATTCCCCATTTTCCATGGGTCGCTCATGGGTAATCGTTTCTAAAACGCCTTCGCCATTTCCTGGCGCGGCAACGGTCATGGCGATCCTAACGGCTGCCGCATCGGCGGAGTCGATCCAGGGGTGGTCGGGGATGGCGTAGGCGAGGTGGAGTTTGGCTTGGCGGATGGAATCCGCCGCCACGAAGGACTCGATGACGCGGCGATTGAAGGTTTGGTGGATGGAGTTGGTGGTGATGAAGCCGAAGCGTTGGCAACGCTTTTGCGCGGTTTCTTCGGCGGCTTTGGCCCACCAGAACATGACGAAGTCGGCGGACTCGGGGACGATGCCTTTCCAGGCTTTGCGCAGGGCCTCGGTGTAGCCATCGCCTAAGGCATCACGCATGCGCGAGGCGCCAATGAACGGCGGATTGCCGACGATGTAATCGGCCTGGGGCCACTCGGCGCGGCGGGGGTTGATGTAGTCGAAGAGGGCGATGGTGGCGCTTTCATCGGGCACTTCCTTGCCGGTGACGGGGTGAGGTTTGGTGGTGTGGCCGTCCCAGATGGTGAGGATTTTTCCGGTGGCGGGATCGGTGCGGGGCACGCGATCATCGTAGGCGAGCACGGCGTCTTGCTGGCGAATGCTTTGGGTTTTGGGCAGTAGCGGGCGGTCGCCGGTATCGGCCTTGCCGGTGGTTTTGCGTTGCCACTGGAAGTAGCCGATCCAGAGGACGAGCTGGGCGATGGCGACGGCATTGGGCGAGAGTTCAAGGCCGAGGAATTGTTCGGGGCGGACTTTGTATTCGTTCATCTCGAAGGTGGCATCGCCGCCGAGGGCGGTGACGAGCTCCAGGACCTCGGCTTCGAGGCGTTTCATGTGTTCGAGGGTGACGTAGAGGAAGTTGGCGGTGCCGCAGGCGGGGTCGAGGATTTTCAGGGCGCAGAGGTGGCGGTGGAAGGCGGTGACGAGCTTGAGGGCCTCGGCGTCTTTCTTTTTCGCATCGGCGCGGAGTTTTTGGGCGGCGGCTCCTTGTTCCTTGGCGGCGGGGGCATTGCCGGTGGTGAGGAGTTGTTTGGCGGAGTCCTCGGTGGCATCGGCGGAGTCGAGCAGGAGCTCGGCCTCATTGTGGAGGGTGGCGGCGGCGAGGCGGGTGGATTCCCATTGTTCGCGGAGGGGATCGATGATGGTGGGGCGGATGAGGCGCTCGACGTAGGAGCGCGGGGTGTATTCGGCGCCGAGCTTGTGGCGCTCGCGGGCATCGAGCGCTCGGGTGAGCAGGGTGCCGAAGATGGAGGGCTCGACATCGGACCAATCGGTCTTGGCGGCCTCGTGGAGCATGTCGATCTGCTCGTGGTTCAGCGGCAGGGCGGTGGTGGTATCGAACAGCCCGCCATTGAAGTAGGCGATTTCCTGGAAGAGCAAGGAGGAGTAGCTGGTGCCGGTGGCCATTTCCTTCCAGAGGGCGGAGACGAGCACGGGGAAGCCTTGGGGGTGGGTGAGGGTTTTGGCAATCAGGTTCTTAAAGCCATCATCGGGCAGCAGGCCGATGTCCTCGGCGAACATGGTGAAGAGGCAGCGCTGGAGGAAGCCGGCGATGATCTCGGGGTGGTGGCCGTCTTTTTCGAGCGAACGGGAGAGCAGGGCGAGGCGATTGGCGATATCGCGCGTGACCTCGGCGGCGCGTTTCGAGGGATCGAGCGCGTGGGGATCGGTGAAGACGAGGCGGAGGCGCTCGCGGATTTCCTCCTGGCGCAGATCGGCGAGGAGGATGCGGTGGTGTTTCGGATCGGGGAAGCGCTCGTAGCGTCCGCCGGTGCAGGTGAACTCGGCGTAGAGATCGATGGAGTGGCCGACATCGCAGATGATCAAAAACGGTGGACGGCCATGGGAGGCGGGGAGGTGGGTGATGTAGTCGCGGCCTTGGTGGTAGGCGCGTTCCAGGGCCTTATCGAAGGCGGAGCTGCCGCGCAGGCCGTGGCCGGATTTTTTCGGGGTGGTGGTCTCGGTGGTAGAATCCGAAACGCCTTGTTTCGTCTCGCAGACGAAGTGGCGGGCGTGGTAGAGATCGATGTAATTCGTGACCGAAGTGCCATCGGGGTGGACGCGGGTGATGGCGCGATCGAAGACGTAGAGATTTTTTTCCGGATCGGGCGAAGTGGGGTTAGGGCGCGGGACGCCGAGCAGGTCGCAGAGTTCGGCGAGGAACATTTGGTAATTCGCGCGCTCGGCAGCGCCAGAATTTTCCCAGCGGGAGATGAACGATTCGATGGGAGCGGAGGAGGACATGCTTTGTTGTGGCATCATACTTGCGGTTTCGCGTTAGGGGGTCAAGGGATTTTCACGAGGTATGATGATGGACGAATGATGATCAGCCGCCGCCTTTAGGCTATGGCCGACAAGTGGATGATTGGGGGATTTTTGATTGGTGGTTTGAGCTTGTGCGAACCCGAGGCTTGAGCTATGCAAAGCCATGCCTGATTTGACGCGTGTGGAACCGATTGCCCTGATGCCGACGCAGGCGGGGTGCGCGGTGTTTCTGGGCGATGGTCACAAGGTGATTTCCTTTTTCATCGATCCGGCGATCGGTGTCTCGATCAATGCGGTGCTGGCAGGACAACAGCCGGAGCGGCCGCTGACGCACGATCTTTTCCTGATGACACTGGAGTCCTTCGGCGCGAAGCTGCTGCGGGTGATGATCATCCGCATGCAAGGGGAGGTGTATTTCGCCCGCGCGATCTTCCAGATGGAAAACGAAGTGCAGGAGAAAAAAATCGTGGAGCTGGATGCGCGGCCCAGTGACTGCATCGCGCTGGCGGTGCGCGTGCATGCGCCGATGTATGTCTTGACGGAGTTGTGGAACTCGCTGCCGGACGTATCCGAGACCCTGGAGGAGATGCGGCGCGAGGGCGAGAATTCCTGATCGCGGCGGATTGGTGCTTTACCTGCTGGCTCTTTTGCCATTGATTCGTGGCTCTTTCCCATGAACGAAATCCATTATCCCATCTGGTGCTGGGTGACATTTTTTGTCGTCGTGCTGCTTGCCTTGTTTGTGGACCTGGGCATTGCCAATCGCCGTGACCACGCTCCTTCGCGCCGTGAGACTTTCATCTGGAGTTCGGTTTGGATTTCCCTGGCGCTGCTGTTCAATGCCTTCGTCTATGGCGCGGTGACGCACTCGCACGGCGCGGACATGGGATTTTTCAAAGCGAAGGAATTTCTCACCGGCTACCTGATCGAGCTCTCGCTCTCGGTGGACAACCTGTTTGTGTTCCTGTTGATTTTCGGTTACTTCAAGGTGCCGAAAAAGTACCAGCACCGCGTGTTGTTCTGGGGCATCATGGGGGCGCTTGGCATGCGCATGATCATGATTTTCACCGGTGCCGAGCTGGTGGAGCGCTTCCACTGGATCCTCTATGTGTTCGGCGCCTTCCTGCTGTGGACGGGGATGAAAATGTTCGGCAGTGATGACGATGGTTTCAATCCCGAGGAAAGTCGCCTCGTGACTTTTGTCACTCGTTTCATCCGTATTTCCAAGCACTACGACGGCAACCGCTTCACGGTGATCCAGGAGGGCAAACGCACCGGCACCCTGCTCTTGCTGGTGCTGATCGTGGTGGAGCTATCGGATGTGATGTTCGCCGTCGATTCCATTCCGGCGATTTTCGGCATCACCACGGACAAGTTCATCGTCTATACCTCGAACATTTTCGCGATCCTCGGCTTGCGGACCTTTTTCTTCCTGCTGGCGGATCTGGCGGACCGCTTCCATTTGCTGAAGTTCGGCCTGGCCTTCATTCTGAGCTTCATCGGCGTGAAAATGCTGCTGCCTCTCGCGGCGGCGGGTGTGATGAAACTGCACGATGGCCCGGTGGAAGGTGGGTTTTATCTGCTGGTCCAGCGCTACCTCAAGCATGAGTTCCAGCAGAGCATGGTCAACATTTCGTTAGGAGTGGTGTTGTGCGCGTTGGTGATCTCGGTGGTGGCTTCATTGATCTGGCCGAAGGCGGCGGAGCCGGAGTCTTGACAGCGCGGGCATGCTGATCGCCTTTCACAAGCCTTTTGACGTGCTCTCGCAATTCACGCGCGAGCTGCCGGAACACCGCACACTGGCGGATTTCTCGCTGCCTAAGGGCGTGTATCCCATCGGCCGGCTCGACCGCGATTCCGAGGGCCTGTTGCTCTTGAGCGATGAAAAGCCGCTGGTGGATCGCCTGTTGCATCCGCGCCACGAACACCCGCGCACGTACTGGGTGCAGGTCGAGGGCGAGGTCGAGGAAACCGCGCTGCGCAAGCTGGGCGATGGCACGCTGGTGATTCAGGGGCACCGGGTGGCGAAAGCCCTTGTCCGGCGTTTGGCGGAGGAACCGTTGCTGGAGCCGCGGGTGCCGCCCATCCGCTACCGCGCGAGCATTCCCACCTCGTGGATCGCCTTGACCCTGATCGAGGGCAAAAACCGCCAGGTGCGGCGCATGACGGCGGCGGTGGGTTTTCCCACCTTGCGGCTTGTGCGCGGGGCGATCGGGGATTTTCCGTTAGAAGGACTACCTCAAGGGCAGTGGCGTGAGCTGACCGCGGCGGACCGTCGCTTGTTAGGGCTGTGACCGTGACGACGTGTGGCGAAAAATTCCGCTTGTGATTCCGCGCTGCTACGCTTTGATGGGTGCCGATGTTTTCCTCCAGCCAACTCAGCGACGACCAGAAGAATGCCATCCGTCAGTGGGCCGAAGAAGGCGCTCAGATGGCCGAGATCCAAAAGCGCATGAACGATCTGTGGCAGATCCGTGTGACCTACATGGACACGCGCTTTCTCATTCTCGATCTGGGCATCACGCTGAAGACCGAGGTCAAGGAGGAGCCGAAAAAAGAAGAGACCGCCGATGATGCGACGGAGGCGGATGCCGCTTCCGGCGGTGTCAGCGTCAGCCGAGATGAAATCGTGATTCCCGGCATGATGTTCAGCGGCAAGGTGCAGTTCAGCGATGGCGAGCGAGCCCTCTGGTATGTGGACAACAGCGGTCGCTTGGGTCTGGATCCAGACACTCCCGCCTACCGTCCCACGCAGGAGGACATCATGTCCTTCCAGACCCAGCTCAAGCAACTGTTGCGCTGATCGCTGTGCGGTTCCTGTGGAAATTTCGCTGGAAATTTCCCGCAACTCGCTGACCTTGGCCGCGCATGGATAATTTGACACATGGACTGCTGGGCATGGCCGTGGCGGCATGCGTGGCACCACCCGAGTGCCGCAGGCAGGCGGCGCTGGTGGGATTTCTCGCGGGTGAGTTTCCCGATCTGGATGTGCTGTTACGCTCCGAGACCGATCCCTTGTTTTCGATTGAAATGCATCGTCATTTCACCCACTCGCTGTTGCTGGCTCCGGTGATCGGTGTGGCCATGGCCTGGCTGGTGATCTTGTGGCAACGCTGGCGCTCGCGGCCCGTGGACCTGCGTTCATTGATGTGGGCTGGAGTGGCGGCGGCACTTAGCCATGCGTTTTGCGACGTCTGGACCAGCTACGGTACGCGCTGGTTCTGGCCGTTTTCGCAACAGCGGGTCTCGTGGGATTTGATCTCGGTGATCGATCCGCTGTTCACGCTGCCGCTTGTTCCCTTGGTGGTCATGGGCGTATGGAAACGTTCGCGCCGGTGGCTGGCATCGGGCTTGGTCTGGGCGCTGTGTTACCTTTGTTTCTGTTTCGTGCAACAGCTGCGCGTGCTCACGCAGGTGAAACAGGTGATCGCCACGCGCGGGCACACGGCGGAGCGACTGACAGTGAAACCCTCCTTTGCCAACAGCATCGTCTGGCGCGGCTTGTATGAAGCGGAGGGTAAGGCCTACGTGCTGTGCTTCCGCGCGGCGGGAACGGTGGCATTGTTAGGGCAGGACCAAGCCAGCCTGGTGAGACCGGAGCAACTCACGCAGATCGCGGGTGACACGACGCTGGCCGGAGATGTCCGCCGTTTCGCGCATTTTTCCGATGGCTGGCTGGCCTGGCATCCGGAGCGCCCGGATGTGCTCGGTGACTTGCGCTACGCCCAGCGACCGGATGCCATTTTCCCACTGTGGGGCATAGTGGTGGATCCCTATCAGCCCTACCGTCATGCGCCGCTGATGACCTTCCGCCGCACGCGCGATGATTCATGGCAGGCGCTGTGGAGCATGATACGCCATGGCCATGCAGGAGAGTCGGCGGCGCAAGTTCCCTAACGGAATGTTGTCATGCCGGTGAAGATCGCGTGTGGCGTTTCACCGTGAACTCGGGATGTACCAGAACGGTTTCCTCGAGCGGGAATTCACTCCGATAGTCAGGAAAGAGGGTGTCGCCCAGGTGGTCTGCCTTCACGTGAGTGATCAGCAGGGCATCCATGTGTGGCAAGAATGCCTGGTAAATTTCCGCGCCGCCAATGATATAGACCTCACCCGTCACGTTGACGATTCCGGGCAGTGCTTCCGGGGCATGGATCACGTCCACACCCGGATGGCTCCACGATGTGTCGCGCGTGAGCACGATGTTCTGACGTTTCGGTAGAGGGCGACCGATGGAGTCAAACGTCTTGCGCCCCATGACGATCGCATGGTCGCTGGTGGTTTTTTTGAAAAACGCGAGGTCATCCGGCAGATGCCAGGGCAGGGTGCCATCCCGACCGATGACGCGGTCCGCCGTCATGGCGACGATGCCAATGAGTGTGAGAGGTTCCTGCATGATCAGACGGAGATGGGTGCCTTGATGGCGGGGTGGGGATCGTAGTTATCGAGGCGCAAGTGCTCGAAGCGGAAGTCGTGGATGTGTTGGATGGACGGATCGATCCACATCTGCGGCAGCGGTCGCGGCTCGCGGGTGAGCTGGAGTTTGGTCTGCTCGATGTGATTTTGATAGAGATGGAGGTCGCCGAAGGTGTGGATGAAATCGCGCGCCTCGTAGCCGCAGACCTGTGCGATCATCATGGTCAACAGCGCGTAGGAGGCGATGTTGAAGGGCACGCCGAGAAACAAATCGGCACTGCGTTGGTAGAGCTGGCAGGAAAGCCCGCGCACGCCGTGTTCATTGGGAGCGTGGACAAAAAATTGAAACAGGCAGTGGCAGGGAGGGAGCGCCATGTGATCGACATCCGCCACGTTCCAGGCCGAGACGATGTGGCGTCGCGAATCCGGCTTGTGCCGGAGGTTGTGGATGAGTTGCTCGATCTGATCGACCACGCGGCCATCCGGGCATTGCCAGGAGCGCCACTGGCGGCCATACACGGGGCCGAGGTCGCCGTTATCATCCGCCCATTCGTCCCAGATGCTGACGCCGTTTTCCTTGAGATAGGCGATGTTGGTGCTGCCCTGGAGGAACCACAGCAGTTCGTGGATGATGGAGCGCAGGTGGAGTTTTTTGGTGGTAAGACAGGGAAATCCCTGCCGCAGATCGTAGCGCACCTGACGGCCAAAGACGGCGATGGTGCCCGTGCCGGTGCGGTCGGGACGCGATTCGCCGTTTTGCAACACATCACGCAACAAATCCAGGTAGGTCTGCATGGCGGCGAGCTTGTGGGGAAACGCGCCGCATTTCAAGGACGGAGATTGTATAGGCCGGATGGCGTTGCTGGCAAATGCCGGACGGTAAAAAGCGGCGGCAAACCCTCCGCAAAGGCGACCCGCGCACAGTCGCGATGGCGATGCTGATCAAGCGCCATACGAGTGCAAACAACATCTGGATTGCCGAACGCCTCGGAGTGAGGCATGATCACTCCGTAAGTCGGTGAATCAAACAAGGCAAAAACGATGAAGCGATTCAAAAACAATGCAAAGCGCTCGAAAAATGTTGCTATGCGAGGACCCCAGAGATGACCCCAGAGAATTCATCAAAATTTAGTAAGTATGAAAGCAATGAGTATTTTATGCAACTATGCTATTTATCTAGCTATTTTTATACACATGTGTGTGATTTTCTCTTTGTGTAGCGAAAATAGCGGCGTTCGAGTGGGATTCAGGGGCTGGGGTGTTTATATCATGGAAATCATACTTTTTGCAAATCTTTGGTCCGCTTTGTTTTTATCAAATAAAAACATCAAAAACGTAAGAAGGTATATATCTTTTTGTGCTTTTAGTTTTTTATTGTTTATTGCTGTAATATTATTTTTTCATGTGAAATTTTACTCCGGGCTGATTATTGGAGAATGGGACCCTATGTCGCTATGGTCATTTCATCTTTGTATAATAGCAATGTTCTTGGTGATAAAAGTAGTGTTTGACTTTGCAAACGCTCATAACAGTGGCAAGGATCCGGAATAGAGTTTCAGGTGTTATCGAATTCCCTGATTGGCAATAGGAAGAAAATGGAGCATAAGAGTCTCTGGCACCTTTTCTCATCTTTTGATTGTGAGCGCGGGATAAAGCATGCATGCGTTACCAATCTTGGGTCAGTTACCACACTAGGGTAAGTCTTCTCCTAGATTATTAATTTTTATGTTAGATTATTTTGTTTCCGCAAACAGATTGAAATGGCAGAAGGATGAGCAGATGTTGGATGGGTGAAATTTGGATTGCCGAATGGCAGTAAATGAGGCATGATCACTCTGTAAATCGGTGAATCAAACAAAGCAAAGACTATGAAGCGATTCAAAAACAATGCAAAGTACTCAAAAAAATGTTACCAAGCGAGCATCAATCCCAGAGTTGCTTATCTTCTTAGTATAGAAAATTTTAAAAATAATCCCGGGATCGGCTGGGAACAAGTGCCTAATCATAGTATTTGGATTTATGAATTTGATGATCTTGATTTAATTAAACGAGATGATTTGATTGTGAAAACAATAGATAAATGTATAATAAATTCAGATACCGAGAGGGCGCATTTTAATTTGCATGTTAATGTATCAGATGTTGATGGTTTTACCGGGATCAATTTCGGTGTTGATTTCTTGAAGCAATTAAATGCGAGAAATTGTTCTGTTTCTATTGAAATACATCCAACTTACAATTTATGAAGGGATTCCCAATAAGAATACAAGGTGACAGACGTGAATGGGGTCAGAAGTTCTTGGAATCGAGTATTTTCATTTTCCGTTAGACTAACATATTTGAGTTCACCCCCTGAAAACATAGGAAAGAAAGGCGATCATTCGCTTGCTGTTGTGACGCTACGCGGCACTGGATGAGTGGTGAATGCGATCCGTGGGATGAATCCCACGGCTACGGTTGTGATACCGCTACGCGGTAGTAACGATTCTGGTTCAGTGAATAGGAAAAGCCCCGCGAAGGCACCCTCGCTTTGCTCAGGATGCACAGTGAAGGAGAATCACCTCCTCGCGAAGTGAATCATGAACAAGGAGTGTGAAACGTTCTCAATGCCCCATCCAAGCGTTGAGAATTTCCACGGCGGCGGCTTGATCGATGAAGGATTTTTGGCGTTTGGCGTTTTTTCCCGCTTCGTGCAGTTTGGCGGCGGCGGTGACGGTGGTGTAGGCCTCATCGATGAGATGGATGGGCAGTTGCGGGTGCTGCGTTTGCAGTTGCTCGACAAAACGGCGGACTTTTTGCGCGGATTCGCCCTCGCGCCCGTCGAGATGGCAGGGCAAGCCCACCACGATGGTTTTGATGCCGCGCTGGGCGATGAGGGTGGCGATGCGCTCGAAGGCGTCCTGTTTTGCGAGATGAATCGTTTCTACCGGGTGCGCCATGATGCCCACGGGATCACTGGCGGCGATGCCGATGCGGGCGACGCCGAAGTCGATGCCGAGAGCCGGATGGGGAAAGGAGTTGCTCACTTTTTGTCAGAGAAGGTGGGGAGGCAGCAGCGGTGACAGTTTTTTGATGTCATCCGCCTGGTGGCGGTTGGCGATGAGCAGGGCGTCATCGGTCTGCACCACGATCAGGTCATCCACGCCCAACAACGCGATGCGGGAATCCTTGCGCGCGTTGAAGACGATGTTGTTTTCCGAGTCGATCTCGGAAATGTTCGCGTTGGTGGCATTTTGATTTCCCTGGACGGGAAGGTATTTTGCGATGGAAATCCACGAGCCGACATCGTCCCAGTCGAAGGTCGCTTCCAGATTGAGAACGCGTTTGGCTTTTTCCATGAGGGCGTAGTCGATCGAGATCGGGGTCAGTGCCGGAAATTGTTTGGCCATGGTGGCCATGACGTCCTTTGACTGGCGGAGTTCCGAAATGAAGTGAGCGAGCTGCGGCGTCTGGCGTGCGAGCTCTCCCATCACGGCGGGGATGGACCAGACAAACATGCCCGCGTTCCAACTGAAGCCGCCCTGGGCGAGGAACTGCTCGGCGAGATCGGCGCTCGGTTTTTCGCGGAAACGTTTCACTTCATAGGGCAGGTTCTCGCAGTGCAGCCCGGTGATGCTGGCGCGCTCGCCGCGCTCGATGTAGCCGTAGGACGGGCAGGGCCAGGTGGGCTTGATGCCGATGGTGATGAGGCCATCGCATTTGCCGGCGATGGTGAGTGCATCGCGCATGACGGATTGATAGGCCTCCGTGTTGGTGATGAGCTGATCGGAGGGCAGCACCATCATGACGGCCTCGGGATCGCGCGCGGCGATGAGCCCGACGCCGAGAGCGACGGCCGGTGCGGTGTCGCGCTTTGCGGGCTCGGCGATGATGTTTTCCAGCGGCAGTTGCGGTGCGACCTCACGCACGGCCGCGACCTGTTTTTCATTGGTGAGAATGAGGATGTTTTCCACCGGGACCAGTCCGTCAAGGCGGGCGATGGTCTGCGCCAGCAAGGTGCCGGTGCCGAAAAGGTCGAGCAGTTGTTTCGGCTTGTTGTCGCGGCTGAGAGGCCAGAAGCGCGTGCCGGAACCACCGGCGAGGATCAGGGCGTAGGTATGGGAAGGATCGGACACGGGCGAAGACTAATCGATGCCGCGCTTTTCAGCAAACAATTCCGCAGTCCGGCGATGCATCCGCGTCATGATCATGCGAGCGCCGATTTGGCCCGGGGATTGCAGGGGAATTCGCATAAGGTTGGCATTCGCCGAGCAATTGTCGTAGGAAATCCTGCATGGATTCGTCACCATCGGAACAGTCGTGCGTGCGCTATGTGTCTAGCCTTGAGGAGCTGGTATCCACGCCCATGCGTGATGGCATCAATGCACTGTGTTGGCGACGTTCGATTGCGGGGGATTTTGGTGAAGTGATTCGTCACCTCTGCGCAGAGCGCGGCATCACCACGCTCGAGCGCGCTTCATTGCTCGCGTTGCCTGTGAGTACGGCAGGGAAACTTGCGATCGACTTCATGCTCCGAGACCAGGAGCAGCTGAAAGCGTATGGTTTTGCTCCCGAGATTGATTGCGTCAATGGATACATCGGTCATGATCAGCAAGGGCTGATGCGCACGGATGTCTGTTCCTTTCACGTGGATCGTGCCACTGATGTGGCCGATACCTATCTCTGCACCTACGCGGGGGCATCGACCATCGGCGTGTGCCGTCACGATGTCATCCCGCGCGCCGAGATTCCGGCTGTGCGCCAGGCCTTGCTCGCGGATTTTGGTGGTGAGGATGATGAGAGCTTTCTCGACTATTTGACCGATAATTTTTACGACCTGCATTACGAAGCGTTGCCCGGTGCGAGAACCTTCTGCTTCGGCGTGGGGCACCTGTGGCGCATCGCCATCGACTATCCGGGAAATCCTGTGCCGCCGTGCATTCACCGCGCGCCGGATCCGATCGAGGGAGAGCCGCCGCGTCTGATCCTGATTGCCTGAGCGATGGATCATTCGGAAGCAGGGCGAACGTGCGTCTTCACAGCCCCTCGCGCGGTGACGTGCAGAACTTTTGTCAGGCATGCCCATGTCTATGGGGGCGTGAGAGGAATCAGTCCCGTTGCTCGCGCAGGGCGAGTTCCTCGGAGATCCAGGGGCGCAGGGCGGCGTGTTGCTGGTTGAGGAGAGGATCGCGGGCGATGACTTCATCGGCGAGGGCGCGGGCTTCACGCAGCAGGGTGGGGTCGGCGAGGAAGTCGGCGAATTTCAGGTCGGCGATGCCGCTTTGCGCGGTGCCTAACACATCGCCGGGGCCGCGCAGGCGCAGGTCCACCTCCGCGATGACAAAACCATCGTGGCTGTCGACGAGGGCCTGGAGTTTTTCCAGGGCTTCGGGTGTTTTGGAATCGGTGAGCAGGATGCAGTAGGACTTGTGCTCGCCGCGGCCGATGCGTCCGCGCAACTGGTGCAGCTGCGCCAGGCCGAAGCGCTCGGCGTGATGGATGATCATGATGTTCGCATTCGGCACATCGACGCCCACCTCGATGACCGTGGTGGAGACCAACGCGTGGATTTCCCCGGCGCGGAAGGCCTGCATGGTCTGTTCTTTTTCCTCCGCGCTCATTTTGCCGTGCAGCAATCCAGTGTTGTGGGGCTTGAGGCGCTTTTGCCATTTCACGAATGCCTCGGTGGCGGACTCCGCCTTGACCGTCTCTGATTCCTCCACCAGGGGATAGACGAGATAGGCTTGCCGGCCTTCCGTCAAATGCTGTTTGAGAAAAGCGGTGATGTCCGTGATTTTCGGGTCCTTGCGCAGGGCGGTGATGACTTTGCCGCGGTTCGCCGGGCGTTCATCAAGCACGGACACATCCAGATCGCCGTAGAGGGTGAGGGTGAGCGTGCGCGGGATGGGCGTGGCGGTCATGACCAGCACGTCCGGTTTCACGCCATGGGAAATCAGTCGCGCGCGCTGCGAGACGCCGAATTTGTGCTGTTCATCGATGACGACAAATCCGAGATCCGGAAACGCGCCGGGATCGTAGAGCAGGGCGTGTGTGCCGATGATGATTTGCGCATCGCCCTCCTCCTGCGCGTGGGATTGCTCCTCACGGTTGCCAGTGCGCAGGGACAAACGCACGCCCAGCGGAGCGAGCCATTTCCGGAAGGTGAGATAGTGTTGCTCGGCGAGGATTTGCGTGGGTGCCATCAGCGCGGCCTGGCAACCGGAATCGATCGCGAGCAGCATGGAGGCCATGGCGACGAAGGTTTTTCCCGATCCGACATCGCCTTGCAGCAAGCGGTTCATCGGGCGCGGGCTGCGCATGTCGGCGAGGATTTCCTTGATCGAGCGCTTCTGCGCACCCGTGAGATCGAAGGGCAGTGACTCGTAAAACGCCTTGAGCAAGGTGGTCCTGCGGCCTAACACACGACCGGCGACATCGAAATGCCGCGCACGACGCCAGACGACGTTGAGCTGCAGGGCGAAAAATTCCTCCAATGCAAAACGGCGCCGCACCTGTTGTGCTTCCGCGAGATCTTCGGGAAAATGGGCGAGCCGCAAATCCGCGAATCGATCGCGGCCCGGGCTCACATCGATGGGGCAAACGAAGCTCGCGGGATTCACGCGATGCAGCAGCAGGTGCTGGATCTCGCGCAGACGACGCTGGGCGATGCCGCTGACGTTTTTGTAGATGGGCACGATGCGATCGACGTGGATGGACTCCGCACCTTCATCGCGGATGATTTCGAACTCCGGGTGATCGATGACCAGCTTTCCTTTGAAATCCTTGACCTTGCCGTACACAATGACCTCGTGCCCGGCGGCGAGCATTTTCGAGAGAAACGGCATGTTGAACCAACGGCAGGTGATTTTGTTAGAGCCGAACACCCCGCCGCTGCCATTGAGGATGATCGCCTCGTATGCCGCGTAGGAGGAGGAGAAACGCATGGAGCGCGCATCGATCACCATGCCGCGCAGACACACGGCGTGAGCGGTGGGCATCACGGGAAAGGCATCGAACTGCCGCCTGTCCTCGTGACGTTTCGGCAGATGCATCAGCAGGTCGCCGTAGGTCGAGAATCCGCTCGCCCGGAACGCGGCAATTTCCTTCGGCGTGAGGAAGGAAGATTGCTCCAGCAAATTGCTGGCGGGGAGTAGGAGAGAGGCGTCCACGATGCTGTGGGAAGAGCATGAGGATAAAGCGCGACCTTTGCCAATCACAAATGCTCATAAGAACAGCTTTTTTCTCCGGAGCCGATGCGCTTGCGTGGTCGGTGATCCTGCGCTAGGCTGCGCGCATGATTCGCTTTTTACACACCCGCATCCGCGTCAAGGACATCGAGGCATCGATCGCATTTTACAAAAAACTCGGTTACACTGAAGGCGTGCGCAAGGCCTCCCCGCAGGGCAACCAACTGGCCTTTCTCGAACTGCCGGGCAATGATGTTTTCTTGGAGTTGTGCTATTCGCCCGACTACACCGCCACCTGCCCCGAGGATCTGATGCATACCTGCCTGGGAGTGCCGGACATCATCGCCTATTGCGATCAGGTCGAGAACGCAGGCATTGAAATCTGGCCATTGGGCTGGCGCGAAAAATTCCTCAACGATGAGAAAAAGATGGCCTTCGTCACCGACCCGGATGGCTACGAGGTGGAGATTCTGGAGCGTTGATATCTATCAGAAATTTCCGGGTTTGCGTTTGCATTCCGAGCCCATGCTGGCATAGTGGAGGGCATGAATGTTGGCATTCCCAAGGAAATCAAGTCGCAGGAAAACCGGGTGAGCATGATTCCCGGTTCGGTGGCCGAACTGGTGAAACGCGGGCACAAGGTGTTTGTGCAGCGCGGTGCCGGTGAGGGCGCAAGCTACGGTGATGAGCTGTATCGCAATGCGGGCGCGGAGTTGGTGGAGGATGCCGCGGCGGTGTTTGCGGCGGCTGAATTGATCGTCAAAGTGAAGGAGCCGCAGGTTTCGGAAGTGGCGATGCTGAAGCCGCATCACACCCTGTTCACCTACCTGCATTTGGCGGCGGATGAGAAATTGACGCGCAGTCTGGCGGCCACGGGATGCACGGCGATCGCGTATGAGACGATCGAGGTGAACCGCAGGTTGCCCCTGTTAGAGCCGATGAGTGAAATCGCGGGTCGCATGTCTGCCATCGTCGGCTCCTATCACTTGGCGAAGCATCGTGGGGGGCGCGGTTGTTTGTTAGGTGGTGTGCCTGGTGTCGCACCGGGGCGGGTGGTCATTCTGGGTGGGGGAACAGCGGGCGTGAATGCCGCGCGGGTGGCCACGGGCATAGGCGCGGATGTGACGATTCTGGAAGTGGACTTCGAGCGCATGCGTTTTCTCGACATCACCATGAGTGGAACGAGCACGGTGTATTCGAACGAGGCAAATCTATCGGAACTGCTGCCGCGTGCGGATCTGGTGATTGGCGCGGTGCTGGTGCCGGGGGCCAAGGCACCGAAATTGATCACGCGTGAGATGCTGCGCATGATGCCCCAGGGCAGTGTGTTTGTGGATATCGCGGTGGATCAGGGCGGCTGCGCGGAAACCACCCGTGCCACCACGCATGACAACCCCACGTTTGTGGAGGAAGGTGTGCTGCACTACTGCGTGGCGAACATGCCGGGCGCGTATTCCAGAACCGCCACCCAGGCGCTCAACAATGTGACCCAGCCGTGGACCTTGCTGATCGCGGATCGAGGGGTGAAGGAAGCGTGTCGCGTGCGCCGTGAGTTGTTAGGCGGGATCAACACAATGGGGGGACATGTCACCTGTGAGCCGGTGGCGATGGCCCACCAGTTGCCGTATCAGGATCCGGCGGGCTTGCTGGCCTGAGGATGGTTGCGGGAGACCGGGGGTCAAGGGGTTTTCGCAGGTGCCAGTGCCTTGACGATGGTACTGACATTGTGGCGAATCATGTCCTCGTAGGTGTTGACGTTGGTGCCGTCGGCAATGAGGGCCTCGGCCAAAGTGATACCGCTGTCGCGTGTGAGAGTGGCGAGGATTTTGGGATTGGATTCCTTTTCCGGGAAAATCGCGACGACGTGGTGTTTTTTCAGATCTCGCATGAGTTCGGCGAGTTCACTGGTGCCGGGCAATTGCTCGCGATTGATGCCCTGCACGGGGAAGGCGGTGAATTGATAGTCTTTGCAGAAGTAGCCGAAGGCATCGTGCGCTGTGGCGAGGTGGCGGTTTTCTTTGGGGATTTTGGCGATTTCCTTGCGAGCCCAGCGATCGAGTTGCTCCAATCGATCACGATAGGCCGAGGCGTTTTTTTCAAAGTCGGCGCGGTGGGTCGGATCGGCGGCGACGAGTTCGGCCGTGACGACGTGGGTGGCGCGGCGGAAGTTTTCAATGGAATGCCACCAATGCGGGTCGATGTCGTGGTGGTGATCCCCGGCATGCTCGTGATCGCTGTGCGTGCATGCGCCTTCGATGGAGGGCAGGGTGGCACCGACTTCGACAATTTTTGCGCCCGCTCCGATGATGTTTTTGAGAGCGGGAAGGTAGGACTCCAGCCCTTTGCCGGAAACGAAGTACAAGGTGGCGCCGTGGGTGTCTTTCAGTTGATCGGCACCGGGTTCAAAATGGTGAGGGTCGCCGGTTTTGCCAATCAGATCGATCACGGTGATGTGTTTTTCGCCGATCTGACGCAGGAGGTCGGTGAGCAGCGGGTGCAGGCTCACGGTTTTGACTTGTGCGGAGGCGCAGAGGGCGGTGAGCACCCAAAGGGCAAAAGCTTTCATGGAGAAAGCATGGCACGGGACGAAATTAATGCAATAAAATTGCGATAAAATTTTTGAGTAACTCAGCAGATGGGATCAGCGGACCCAGCTTTTGGATTTGATTTCAATCACCTCAAGGAAGGGACGGGTGTAGTCTTCCTTGGTGTTCCATTGCAAGGTGACGATCACGGGCATGGGGTTTTTCCATTTGAGGCCGGTGAGCGGGTTGTCGAACTCTTTGCGGGTGTTGGAGGATTCGTTGGCGTAGGCGGTGGCGATATCTTCCCCGGTCGTGTGAGCCCGGAGGAAGAAGGTACATTTTTTCACGGAGTCGGGAATTTTGTCGTCGAAGCACTTCACACGCGCGTCCATGATGACGTAGAAATCGCGGGGAGCGGTGGAGGGTTTTTGGGCGAATTCCGCCAGTCGGCCGCCGGCGGTGTCGAGCAGCGGTTCGATGATGATTTTCGGTTCATCGGTGCCGCGTTGGTGCACGAGCATGATGATTTTGCGGGGAAAGTGAATGCTGTTTTCTCCGAATCGCACCTCGAAGTAGTATTCGGTCAATCGTTCGGAAGGGTGGCTGATTTGCGTGCCCGGGGAGATTTGGGCGGTGGGCCATTTTTGGGAGAGAATCGTACTTCTGAGCTGCTCGTGAGGGATCTGGGTGGAAATGTACATCATCCTTTCCTCAAAGCTGGTGGCAGCGAGGAACTGTTCCATGATGTTTGCGGCGATCATGCCATGCTTGGCAGGGTCGTCCGCTGTGGCGGGAGCGATGGGTTCGGTGACGGGGGGGGGCGGGGTGTCGAGCACCGTGGGGCCTGCGGCATTGGCGGTGGACAATGCGTTGGTATGGGGGGGCGTGGTGGTGGGAGTGATGCGAGGCGGTGAAGGCGAGGTGCTCACCGGGCCACTGACGAGTGGCGTGGTTTCTGGTCCGGAATCCTGGGGTTTGGGGCGCTGCGTCAGGCTGGTGGTTTGGAGAAAACGGGTGAGTTGTACAAAACCGAAGGCGACCAATACAATGATGCTGACAGGAATCAGCACACGAAGCAGCGGGTTGAGGGGGCTTGACGTGTTGTTTTTCGTAGGCAAGGGCGATGCCGGGCTGGGCAGTGCCAGTCTTTCGTCGATATCCGCGGGATCGATGGCACGGATGCTTTCCACCGGCTTGGGAGTGGAAAGTCCGCGGGGTTCCGGGCGAATGGGGCTGGGCTCGGCAGCCGCCAGAGGTGAAGTTTGCGCTGCGACAGCGGGGGCGCTGGGCAAGGGGGCAATGGCCCCGGGCGATGGAAACTGCGGTGCGGGTGGAAGATCAAAATGGGGTGCGGTGATTTGCGCGGAGCAAGAGGGACACGGGCCCGTCACACCGGCCAGTGCTTTGGGCACACTCAGGAAAACGTGGCAATGGGGGCAGTGAAAACGTATGACGTCGGGAGGGTTCACGAGTGTGGTGTGTTGATGATTTTGATCTTACTTACGGGAAAAGTCCTAGGGATTTTGTTCCGCACAGTCAATCCTGATTCCGTAAATTTGCATGTGGTGTGCACCGGAGCATGCGGTGATTTATGAGAGAATGCTCCAGGATTGAAACGAGTGCGGATCCGCTCCGTATTCTTTGGAGAAAATCTCATGAGATCCTTACTCCTATGGCTTGCGATTGTTGCTACCGCTCAGGCCGCGCCGTTGCGTGATGCGTTACCGCTGGAGGCCGTGCAGTGGCCCAAGAACTATCGCCTGCATCTGGAAGGCAGCACCAGGGTGTCCTGGGGTGATGCGTTTTCCCTGACTCTGGATGCCAAGGCCGTGCACGATATCGCCATCGAGCATCCCGCCAAGGGCGCGCCGCTGTTTCGCATGTGGACGGATGGCAAGCTGGTGCGCGGTCCGGAGAATGCACCATGGCTGCGTGATGAGGGAGGTGAGTTTCCTGATGCCGGGCTGGATCTGGGCGCGGACTTCACCGCGATGGTGAGTTTCCGCACCACGGGTGATGGCACTTTGTTTGCGAAATGCGCGCCGAAGGACAAATGGTCGCCCGACTCGAAAGCGCTGTTTGTGCGCAAGGGTCAGCTCGTCTATGAAATCGGCTGGTTGGGAAAAATGAGCGGTGGCAAGGTTGATGACGACAAGCCGCACGTCGTTGTGCTTTCCGTGAAAAACGGTCACGCGCAGCTATGGCTGGATGGCAAGATGATTGCCGAAAAAAAAGAATTCACCCGTCCGGATGTGGCGGCGCATGTGTGGAAGGTAGGTCGCGCGACCAAGGATTTCGGCGGTCATTTGCAACAAGGTAGCATCGCCGGATTGAAGGTATGGAAACGGGCTGACAATGTCGGTTTTCGTTTCCAAGACAAGGCACAGGGCGCGAACACGCCTGATTTTACCTACCTTCCGCGTGCACCGGAAAAGCCAAGCATCGAGGGCGGCACGGGATGGGTGCAGGCGCTGGAACGCAGCGATCACTCGGGTATCGTCCGTGGCTGGAACGCCAAGACGCTGAAAGAAGGTGCGGAAATCTATCAAGCGATGTGCATCGTCTGTCATGGCGATAAGGACAAGCCCGGTTCTCTCCCCACAGCGCTGCGTTTTGCGGAAGGTCAGTTCAAGAACGGCGCGGATCCGTATTCGATGTATCTCACGCTCACGCATGGCTACAATCAAATGACCGCCATGCCGCAATACACCACGGCGCAGAAATACGCGGTCATCCACTACATTCGCGAAACTTATCTGAAAGCGCACAATCCAACGCAATACACGGCGCTCACACCGGAGTATCTGACGTCGCTGCCCAAGGCGATGCTCACCGCGGAGGTGGAGAAAGAAGACCGTTCGCTGCCGCCGTTCAAGCGCATGGAGCTGGGGCCTTTCCTGCAATGGACCTATCAGATCGAAAAGGGCAACATCGCGCAAAAGGGCATCGCCATCCGGCTGGATGCCGGGCCCGGCGGTGTGACCAAGGGCCGCGCGTGGATGGTCTACGACCACGACACCATGCGTCTCGCTGCGGCGACCACGGGGGACTTTGTTGATTGGCGTGGCATCGCCTTCGACGGCAGCCACGGCACGCACACCTCGCTCACCGGCGAAAAACACGTCGTGCTGCCGGAGGGGCCGGGCTGGGGGATGGGTGGCTTTGAAGACAAACGCGCGCAGGCGAAGGATGGCAGAAAGTATGGCCCGCATCCGCTGATCCGCTACAAGGGCATTTGCGTCTATCAGAATCAGTGCGTCATCGAAGCGAACATTTTTGGCGCGGACATTCTCGAGTCGCCGTCATGGATCGAAAACGGCGACAAGCCGGTGTTTGTCAGAACCATCCAGGGACTCGCCCCGTGGCAACAGCTCAAACTGCGCATCGCCCCCGTATCGGTCAATGTGGTGCTCAAAGGCGATGGCAGCCTGAGTCAGGAAGACGGCTTCTGGGTTGCGAGTCTGCCGAGTGAGGCGAAGGTGCGTCTCTTCTTTTCCCGTGCCGATACCGCATCGATCGAAGCCCTGGCGGATTCCGTGGCCGGGCCTATCGATCTGATATCTCTCACAAAAGGCGGCCCGGCGCAATTCACGGCCACCGTCACCACGCAGTCGGTCGCGGGCAAAGAGGATGCCGCTTTTGTCGCCGAGCAATTTCCGCTACCGATCGAAAACCCCTACCACAGCTGGCTGCGGCCCGGTGGCTTTGATTTCACGCCGGATGGCAAAGGTGCGATCGTGGCGATGTGGAATGGCGATGTTTGGCGCGTGGATGGCGTGAAGGAAAAAGCGCCCGCCACGCTGACATGGCGTCGCATCGCGAGCGGCTTGTTTCAGCCGCTGGGCGTGAAATTCCGTGGCGAGGAACTGTTCATCACCTGCCGCGATCAGATCGCGAAACTCGTGGACCTCAATGGCGACGGCGAGATCGATCGCATCGCCTGCTTCAACAACGATGCGCAGGTGACCGAGCATTTCCATGAATTTGCCATGGGCTTGCAGACCGACAAGGAGGGGAATTTCTACTATGCCAAATCCGCTCGGCATGCGCTCGACAGCGTGGTGCCCCATCACGGCACCTTGCTCAAGGTCAGCAAGGACGGATCTACTACGGAAATCGTAGCAAACGGCTTCCGTGCGGCGAACGGGGTGTGTCTGAATGAGGACGGCAGTTTTTTTGTGACCGATCAGGAAGGCCACTGGACGCCGAAAAACCGCATCAACCGCGTGAAGCCCGGCGGTTTTTACGGCAACATCTACAGCTACGGTGCTCCCGCGGACAAGAGCGATGCCGCGATGCAGCCGCCCATGGTGTGGATGACCAATGCGAAGGATCGCAGCCCCGCCGAACTGCTGTGGGTGCCGAAAAACGCCTGGGGCACTCTGGGCGGCAGTTTGCTGAATCTGAGCTACGGCACGGGGCGTGTGTTTGTCGTGCCGCATGAGGAAGTCAAGGGTCAGTGGCAGGGCGCGGTGTGCGAGCTGCCCATGCCGGCATTCCCTTCGGGAATCATGCGCGGACGATTCGGCGATGACGGCGCGCTATACGGATGCGGCATGTTTGCCTGGGCGGGCAATGCGCAGGCCCCCGGCGGTTTCTATCGGATCCGTCGCGGCAGCAAGGCGCTGCCAGTGCCCATCGCCATCCACGCGGCGAAAGGCAGGATGACGGTGACCTTCAGCGAAGCTCTCGCGAACAGCAGCGCCTCGCTCAAGGTCTGGAGCCTGAAACGCACGGCACAGTACGGCTCGAAGCACTTTGACGAAAAACCACTGAACATCGCCGGCACCACGCTCAGCGATGACAAACGCACTCTCACGCTGGAGCTGCCCGACCTCGCGCCCACCCATTGTTATGAACTGAAAATCGGTGACAGCGTCCTGCACGGCACCATTCACACACTCGACGAACCATGAACATGAAACGGACCATTTTTCCACTGCGCTCCCTGTTGCTCGCGCTCACCTGTGCATCCGCCTTGGCGTCACCGAAGCCGAATGTGATTTTGATTTTCGCCGATGACCTGGGCTACGGTGACCTCGGTTGCTACGGCGCGGAAAAAATCCGCACGCCGCAGCTGGATCGGATGGCTGACGAAGGCGTGCGTTTCACTGATTTTTATGTGGCAGCGGAAGTCTGCACCCCGAGTCGCGCGGCCTTGCTCACCGGACGCTATCCGCTGCGCAGCGGCATGTGCGGCGACATCGAACGCGTGCTTTTTGCCAATTCGAAAGGCGGACTGCCGCCTGCCGAAATTACCATCGCCGAGGCCTTGCGCGGCGCGGGCTATGCCACCATGCACATCGGCAAATGGCACCTGGGCATTCACGAAGGCTCACGGCCGCTGGATCAGGGGTTCGAGCACAGCTTCGGCTTGCCCTACTCGAACGACATGGATCCGAGGCCCGGTTTGCCCAAGGGCGCGACATCCTCGCCCACGCCGCCAGCGGACGGCTGGAATGTGGCCTTGATGCGCGATGGCAAAATCATCGAACAACCGGCGGACCAGACCACCCTCACGAAGCGCTATACGGAGGAAGCGGTCAAATTTATCGGCGAGCACAAAACGCAGCCGTTTTTCCTTTATCTGGCCCACACCTTTCCGCACGTGCCTTTGTTTGCCTCGGCGGATTTCAAAGGCAAGAGCAAGGCGGGGATCTACGGCGACACGGTGGAGGAGCTCGACTGGAGTGTGGGGCAAATTCTGGAGACCTTGCGCAAGGAGAAGTTGGAGCAAAACACCTTGGTGGTCTTCACCAGTGACAACGGTCCGTGGCTGATCATGGGCGAGGCAGGCGGCTCGGCCGGCCCCTTGCGCGATGGCAAGGGCAGCACCTGGGACGGCGGCATGCGCGTGCCCTGTGTGGCGTGGATGCCCGGTCGCATCAAGCCCGCGGTGTCCTCGCAGATGGTGCAGGCGATGGACTGGTTTCCCACGGCGCTCTCGCTGGCGGAGGTGAAACTGCCGGAGGGTGTGGTGCTCGATGGCGTGAATCTTTCGCCTTTGTTGTTAGAAAACCAGCCCTTAGCGGAGCGTCCGTATTTTTTCTATCGCGGGCCGCATCTGTTCGCCTGCCGGCTCGGGCCCTGGAAGGCGCACTTTTTCACGCAAGGCGCCTACGGCGGACCTGCCAAACAATCCCATGAACCGCCCTTGCTCTATCATTTGGGGAATGATCCCGGTGAAAAAAACAATGTTGCCGCAGATCAACCTGAGGTGTTAGAACAGATCAAGTCCGCTGTATCGGCACATCAGGCCAAGATGGTGGCTGGACCCAAGCAACTCAAGTCAACCAAACCATGAACGTTTTTCGCTCCATTCTGCTGAGTCTTTTTTTCCTGCCGCTCCATGCCGCGACCAAACCCAACATCCTGGTGATTCTCGCCGATGACCTCGGCTATTCCGATCTCGGTTGTTACGGCAGCGAGATCGCCACGCCGAACCTGGATGCCCTCGCGAAGGATGGTGTGCGTTTTACCCAGTTTTATAACACCGCACGCTGTTGGCCGACGCGCGCGGCTTTGTTGAGCGGCTACTATGCGCAGCAAATCCATCGCGATGCCCTGCCCGCGGTGCGCGGCGGGGTGATGGGCAAACGCCAGGCCTGGGCGCCGCTGGTACCGCAGTTCCTCGCGCAGGCTGGCTATCGCAGTTATCACTCGGGAAAATGGCACATCGATGGCAAGGTGCTCGACGCGGGCTTTGAGAAATCCTTCAACATCGCGAGTCCGGGCAATTATTTCACCACGGCCGGTGGGCATGTGAACGATGTGCCGGTGAAGTCGGTACAGGTCGGTGACGAACACTACATCACCATCACCACGGCGGATCATGCGATCCAGTGCCTGAAAGACCATGCCGCCGAGACGCCCGACAAGCCGTTTTTCCAATACATCGGCTTCCACGCTCCGCACTTCCCCTTGCATGCGTTGCCGCAGGACATTGCCAAGTATCGCGACAAGTATCTGGAGGGCTGGGACATGCTGCGTGAGCAACGTTACCAGCGCCAGGTGCTCATGCGGTTGGTTCACACGAATCTCTCGGTTCTGGAAAAAGATGTGGGTCCGCCCGCGCCGTTTCCGAACTATCGTGAAAAACTCGGCGACGGTGAAATTCTCCAACCGCTGCCGTGGACCGAGTTGACCGACGAGCAGCGCCGTTTCCAAGCCACGAAAATGGCGATCCACGCCGCTCTCGTCGATCGCATGGATCTGGAGATCGGTCGCATCATTGCGCAGCTCAAAGCGATGAACGCCTTTGACAACACGCTGATTCTGTTTGCCTCTGACAACGGTGCCAGTGCCGAGGTGATGGTGCGCGATGGCGGGCACGACAAGAATGCGGCACCTGGCAGCGCGGCTTCCTACCTGTGCCTCGGTCCCGGGTTTTCCAGTGCCTGCAACACGCCGTTCCGTCGCCATAAAACGTGGGTGCACGAGGGCGGCATCAGCACGCCTCTGATCGCGCACTGGCCGAAGGGCATTGCTGAGAAAAACAAGCTGCGTCACACGCCCGCGCATGTCATCGACATCGTGCCCACCATTCTCGAACTGGCGGGTGTGGAAAAACCCACTGAGTGGCAGGGGGTGAAAGTCCCGCCTGCGCCCGGCAAGAGTCTCGTACCCGCGCTGAAAAGCGATGTGACCATCGAACGCGAGGGCCTGTGGTGGATGCACGAGGGGCATCGCGCGGCCCGCTGTGGCGATTGGAAAATTGTTTCTTTGAGCGGCAAAGGCTGGGAGCTTTACGATTTATCGAAGGATCGCGCTGAACAGCACGATCAGGCACAATCGCAGCCGGAGACCTTGGCGAAACTGGTCAAATTCTGGCAAGAACAGAGTGACGCGTTCACTAGCCTGGTGACCGCGAAGTGAGATCAGAATCCTGAGATGATTTCCTCTTCGTGGAGGGCCGAAGATGGGCAAGCGGTGCGCGATCGTGAGACTTCATTCATGAGGTGAAAGTCTTCCCGGCTTAACTTGGGAAAAATCCGTCTCGCTCGGTTCACCATGACTGCGGATTTCATCCAGACGCAAAAAATGCTGCCGGATTTGATCCATGAAATAATGCACAAAATAAAAGATGGTAAAATCAAAGTATTGCTAAAGAATACAGAAATTCCATTTTGAGCTGGATGCCATCCGCGTCAGCTTAAGGCTAATATCCCTGATTCTACGGGGGATTTGCGGG
>ERZ1066127.177-NODE-177-length-41192-cov-12.101782_pt1 | contig 41192 bp, 34 predicted proteins | sample MGYA00382774_ERZ1066127 | MGnify/ENA primary metagenome ERZ1066127 (study PRJEB33369, sample SAMEA5778357) | biofilm metagenome | biome: Industrial cooling water; feature: Water cooling tower basin; material: Biofilm | place: United Arab Emirates | collected...
GGTACTAACAATTCCTTGGGCAGGCCCCAGTCGAGAAAGGCTCCCGTTTCATTCGAAGCCGTGCAGGTCAGCAGAGCGATCTCACCCGGCATGGCCAGCGGCGTGCGGCGCGTGGCGATGGGACGATCCGCCGAGTCGAGATACAGAAACACCGAGACCTCGGCCCCCACGTGCAGATCCGGCGAAGACTCATTTCCCGGCAGCAACACCTCGCCCAACTCACCGGCGTCCAGATAGAACCCGGAACTACGGGATTTGACGATGCGCAATGTGACGCGTTCCCCCAAGGATGGCATGGCGGAAGATGATCGACGCGCCGCGTTTTAGCAATTCATTTCCCATTTGACCTAAGATCAGCCAGCCAGGATCGTTGCAGCATGAGTATCGCTATGAACCGTCGTCACGTGTTGGAACTGGGTTTGCTCGGAGGTGCCTCGGCCTTGTTTGGATGGAAATTGTTCGGTGCACCGGCGAACCATGCCGCCACGGCAGAGTACATCCGGCAGATGGAAACCATCCGCCCGCTGTTCACCGAAAAAGGCCCACCCGCAGCCGGGGATTGGCTGGCAGCCCACAAGGAAAGCGGCCAGACATTTGCCCAATACCGCGCCAGTGATCCGAACCGCCCCACCGCGGAGCGCACGAAAATCTACCTGCAACCCATCGGCAGCGGCAGTAAGGAACGCGAACACGTCACCACCACCTTGCGCGAGTTCATGCAGCTCATCTTCGGCCTGGAAGTGGTGTTGCTGCCCGCGCTGTCGCTGGACGGTTTTCCCGCCGCCGCCCAACGGGTCAATGGCTTCACCGGACAACGCCAGTTGCTCAGCACGCACATCCTCGATCAGGTGCTGAAACCCCATCGGCCCAAGGACGCGGTGGCGGTACTGGCCATCACGCACGAGGATCTGTGGCCGGGCATGGGGTGGAACTTCGTCTTCGGTCAGGCCTCCCTCGGCGAACGCGTGGGCGTGTGGTCCACCGCCCGCATGGGCGATCCGGTGAAAGAAGCCACGCTGTTTTTGCGCCGCGTCCTGCAAGTCGCCGTCCACGAGACAGGCCACATGTTCGGCATCAAGCACTGCACCGCCTACGAGTGCTGCATGAACGGTGCCAACCACCAAGGCGAAAGCGACCGCACGCCGCTGGTGTTTTGTGCCGAGTGCGATGCCAAGCTCTGGTGGGCGTGCTCACTCAAGCCCGGCGCGCGCGCCAAACAACTCGCCGCCTTCGCCGAAAAACACAAACTCAGCACCGATGCCACACAGTGGCAGCACATTGCCGAGGCCTTGCCCTGAGAGCCTTGGGCCTCCGGCATGTGTCAACAGGTGAGCATGGGAAAACACCTGCCCATCCCCATAAAAAACCATCTGCCTTTCCCCGCACCTCGGAGGAAAGACAGATGGAAAAACAACAATAGACAACAACAGAAGAAATCTGGTCCGAAGCGATTACAGCTTCGGCTTGGCGGCGCGACGCACGGAGGCACCGAAACGCTTTTGGAACTTGTCGATGCGACCTTCCGTGTCCACAAACTGCTTCTGACCCGTGAAGAACGGGTGGGAGTCCGAGGTGATACCGACAGAGACGACATAGTGCTCCACACCATCGATGACCTCTTTGCGGTCGGAGGTTTTGGTGGAGCGTGTCACCACGCGTGCGCCCGTGGTCATATCGACGAAAATGACGGGATTGTAGTTGGGATGAAGATTGCTTTTCATGAATCAAGTGCCGCGCGGTTCCAACGCGCGGGGGGCGAATTGTAGAAATTCACTAAAAATTGTCAAGCTCGCCCGGAAAAAAACTGAAAAATTCTCGGTGTTTCCGGCTGCCATCGCAGGGAATTCGCAAAAGTTCCGTCGCGAGCGGACTGGCGATGGCCGGATTTTTGCGGCAGAAAATAGCCCCTTCCCTACTTCGGCATTGAATCGTGATCGCAGCAGGCGCATTATGCCTCCGCCTTCGCGGACGAAAAAGCCGGAAATGGCAGACAAACATGAGTAAATCCTTGAAAGTGGTGATCGCTTGCGGCGGCACCGGTGGGCATTTGTTTCCGGGCATCGCGGTGGCGGAGGAACTCCGTGCGCGCGGCCATCAACCCCTGCTGCTGATTTCCCAAAAATCCGTGGACCGCGAGGCCTCACGCAAGTATGGCGACCTCGAGTTCATCGCCATCCCCGCCATCGCCAAGCCCGCCACCACCTCGCCGAAAATGCTGCCGTTTTTGTGGAAATTGTGGGGCTCCATCCGCCAGTGCAAGGGCATCCTGCGCGCACGCGGTGCCGATGCGGTGATCGGCATGGGCGGTTTCACCTCGCTGGCACCCGTGTATGCCGGCCGCAAGCTGGGTCTGGCCACCTTTGTCCACGATTCCAACGCCCTGCCCGGCAAGGCGAACCGCCTCACCGCCCGCTGGTGTGATCAGATTTTCGTCGGCATGAAGGCCGCCACCGCCTATTTCCCGGGCCGCTCCACCACCGTCACCGGCACCCCGGTCCGCAAGGAAATGCTCAGCCTGCCCGAGCGCACCGCCGCCGCCAGCCGTTTCGGACTCGATCCGGCCCGCGCCACCATCGTGGTCATGGGCGGCAGCCAGGGAGCCAAGCGGCTCAACGCCCTCGTCGCCGAGGCATTTGACGACTTCCCCGCCGGCACGCAGGTTCTGCATGTGGCCGGCAGCCACGACGAAGCCCGCGTGCGCGATGCGGCCCAAGGACGCCCGGGTTACACCGTACTGGGATTTTGCGATGACATGGCGGCGGTCTATGCCTTGGCGGACATCGCCCTCTGCCGCTCGGGAGCCTCCAGCCTCACCGAACTCGCTCATGCCGCCCTGCCCTCGATTCTGGTGCCCTACCCCTATGCGGCGGATGACCACCAGACCAAAAATGCCGAGGTCTTCGCCCACGCCGGAGCCGCCTTGCTGGCACAGGAAGCCGATCTGGATGGCAAAACACTCGCCACCTTGGTCTCCGATCTGTTGCAGAACCCGGCGCGCCTCACCGCCATGAAACAAGCCGCTCTTGCCCTCGACGTGCCGGATTCCGCCACCCGCATCTGCCAAGCCATCGAGCAAGCCACGCTTCCCCGCCCGTAACGGATCGCGGCAGGCACCCCCGAATTCCCCCTCCCCGACGAGATACGGCGCGGAACGCGTTTGAGGATTCCGTGTAGAGAAACGAGAGATCGAGCATTTTCCTGCCCCATCAGGCGCTGCGGCGACGGCGCAACAGTCCGAGCCCCGCCAGCATGCTGGCAACAACGGTGCTTGGCTCAGGGACGGTGGTGAAGTAGAGCGAGTTGCCGACGATGGAAAACTCTCCCGGATTGGCGGCGGCATAGCCGGTGTAGCTGAAGTCACTTGCGAGGAAGTCGGTTGTCTCTGTCCAAGTGACCAACTCAAAGGTGCCTTCGGCGGTGCTGTTGAGGAAATCAAACTGGAAGACCCCGCCGTTGGTGGTGTTTTTTATGAAATCGCCGGTAATGGAGAGCAGGTCGGATGTGTCAAACTCGCCCAGCTCGAATTGCCAGTTGGTGGCGGCTGAGGCACTGATCACGCCGTTCCATGTGATGCTTCCGGTGCTGAGCGTGCCGATGCTGTTGCCGGGAGCGATGATGCCGTCCAAGGTGACCGAGCCGCTGATGGTGCCTGCTCCGGCAAGGCTGGCCCCCGAGGCGATGCTGACATCGCCACTGCCGGTGGCACTGCCGCTGAGATTGTTCACCATCAAGGTGCCCGCGTTCACCAGCGTGGCACCGGTGTAGGTGTTGTCGCCAGTGAGCTCGACAGTGCCCGCGCCGATCTTGGTGATGCCCTGTGCGCCGTTGGCGCCGTCGGCGATGATTCCAGAAAACACTACAGTACCGCCACTGGCGGAAGTCAGTTGCACCGAGCTGTCGAGGGTGATGTCACCGCTAAACGCAGCCGTGCCGCTCGTGTGGTTGCCGCCCAGCGTAGGTAGAATCAGGCTACTGGCGGTGATCTGAAGATTGTCAATGCGGTTGTTTTGACTGGTGCCGGATGCGCCATTGAGTGTGTAGCGGAGGAAGCCGCTGGATTCACCGTCAAGTCCGCTCGTCCCCGCACTGACGATGGCAAAGCTGGTGGATGGATTGATGGAAGATCCGAAATTGGTGAAAGAAGCACCATCCGCACTGTAGGCCCATTGGTTGTTGTTGAATCCTGTCGTGGTGCGTTGCGTTGCCAATGAAACTTGAACGTTGATGAGGTTGGACAAATCAAGCCCTGAGATTTGAATGCGGCTACCATTACCGCTGCCACTCGTGCTCACGAGAGACAGGGACTCCTCAGCAGGATCGCCGGAGAGACGGTTCAACGTCGTTCCGCCAAAATCATCCACAAGCCCTGTCCAATTCTCCAGTGACAAGGTGCCGCTTCCTTGATTGGCCGCAATGGTCAGAGGCACTCCGCCCGAACCCGGAGCCGATGCCGTGGCAATGCTCAAGGAATTGAAATTCCAGTATGCTACCACTTGAGAAGGCCCGGTCACGGCCTCGACGGTGATCGCATTTCCCACGGTGGTTCCGGCACTTGCCAAAAGCGAGGCTCCCGAAACTTCCACCGCACCGCTGCCCAGTGCCGTATTGCTGGCAGCCACAACCGTTCCGCCCGTGATGCTGGTTCCACCCTGATACTCGTTGTTTCCGCTGAGGGTGACACTGCCATTGCCCGTCTTCGAGAGGGTTCCCGTGCCGGTGATGGTGCCGCTGTATGTTCCGTTGGTGGCTTGGTCGAACACCACGGCGGCATTGTTAGTAATGTCGCCTTGGAGGCTGGTGGTCGTGCCGGTGAGGATGCCGCTGTCCACGCTGGTGCCGCCACTGTAGGCGTTTGATCCCGTGAGGGTCAGGTTGCCTGCGCCGGTTTTGGTCAGGGATCCGGTGCCGGTCATATTCCCGGAATAGGTTCCTGCGGTTGATTGGTCGAACACTACCGCCGCGTTGTTGATGATGGCCCCTTGGAGGCTGGCAGAGGTCCCGGTAAGGGTGCCCTCGGAAACCGTGGTGCCGCCGCTGTAGGAGTTTGTTCCGGAGAGTGTGAGATCGCCCACGCCGATTTTGGTGAAGCTGCCACTGCCGGTCATGTTGCCGGCGTATGTGCCTGTAGCGACCTCATTGAATATGATGGCGGCATTGTTGGTGATGGTTCCTTGCAGGCTTGTGGCATCGCCGATGAGAGTGCCCGCGGAAACCGTCGTGCCGCCGCTGTAGGTATTGTTTCCCGTCAGCGTCAGATCGGCCGTGCCGAGCTTGGTCAATGATCCCGTGCCGCTGATGGAGTTGGAGATCGTTTGCAAGGAGTTGTTGTTCACGACAAGGCTGGCGTTGTTGGTGATCTGGTAAATCAGCCTTCCGTTGGTGACACCATCACCGAGCTGCAAAGTCCCGGCGGATATGACGGTCTCACCGCTGTAGCTTTTTTCGCCAATGAAAACCAGCGTGCCCGCGCCCGCCTTGGTCATCCCGTTGGAACCTGTGAGGTTGGTAGCGATGGTAGCAGTGACGCCACTGGCGGTGGTGATGGTGTTTTCCGCAGGCGTGGCACCGCCAAGGATGATGGCATCGCCGCCGGTGATTGTGCTGCCGTTGGATCCGGTGGCAAAGTTGATGCCATTGTTCGCATCGACCGTGCCATCGACCGTCACGCTGGCCACCGCCGTGTTGAAGGTGGCGGTCTTGGAGCTATCCCACGCGGCCCCGGTGCCATCGGCATCAGTGGTGGACCATGCGGTGCCGCCGGTGTTCGACCATGTGCCGGAGCCACCGCGGTTGGTGTCGGAGCCGAGCCAGAAGTAGGAGGTGCCAGCTGCGAAAGTCGCCGTTAAATTGAAATTATCCAATCCAAGTCCTTGAGAGTTTCCCCCCGTTGTGTTGAAATTCCAGCGGAAATAGTAACTGGAACCATTCGCAATGGATAAATCGGAAACCGTGATTCCCGATTTATTGATCACGGTTCCCGAGGTGAAATTGTATTCACTGGTGCCTGTCGAAAAAGCACCACTGTCACCCGATGTAAGGGCAGTCCAGTCTGATCCATTTGAGGAAACGAAGAAAGTAACCGCGGCAGCCGCTGTGTTGACCCTGTAGCGCTCATAATCAAATGCGAGCGTGAAAGCCGAAATTGAACTGCCTGTGTTATTGGTCAAACCCAAGACGATGCTGTTCGGACTCGCGTAAGATCCTGATGTCATGAACCCTATGGCACGATCACTGGTATCACTTCCATTCCCCCAGTTGTAACGACCTCCAGTGGCAGGACTTCCTGAAGAAGCGGCTTGAGTGGTAGTGGTCACGTTTGCGCTGTCAACCCACGACACGGACGTGTCGCCTGCTGCTGTCATTTTCCACCCCGTCGGCAGGCTCGCAGTAGTGGAAGTTCCGATAGAATTGAAATTTTCTGAGTAAGTCGTACCAGTTAGCAAAACCACAGCCTCCACCTCACCTGGCATCATCGCCGCCATGGTGATTCCTGCGGCAACCAAGCTGGTGATGAGGGGACGGCAGGTATGTTTCGTGATCGCGGCGAAGAAGGGATTCGAGGCTTTTGGTTTCATGTGACTGCGTGAAGAAGTGTGCTCGCGGGATCGGTTAGCAAGAACTGTGCCGTGCTGTTCATGGATTCGCGAATTTCTCTTGGAAACGAATTTGTCAAATTCTTTGTGGGTTGGGTGGAGGAGCGGCGCTGATGCGATCAACGAAATTTTCGGGAACAAAAAAAGACCGGAGATTTCTCTCCGGCCTTTTTGAAATAGGGCTGTGGCAGTAGGGATTATTTCTCCTCGCTGGGGCTCCACTCTTCAACAGCAGAGGAGGCAAGGTTGAAGGCGTGCTCGAGGCCGACCATCTCGCTGGATGGACGCAGGCTTTCGAAGCTGGCGCTTTCTTTCTTGAGCTGATCCTCGCTGTAGCTGAGGGCCTTGATCGAGAGACCGATGCGGCGCTCGACTTTGTCCACTTTGATGACGCGTGCTTCCACGTCGTCGCCCACTTTGATGACGTCTTTGACTTTCTCCACGTGGTCTTCGCTGAGTTGCGAGATGTGGATGAGGCCGTCGATGTCGCCTTCCAGGCTGACGAAAGCACCGAAGCTGGCGATCTTGGCGACCTTGCCTTTGACGATGTCGCCCACTTTGAAGCGCTTGTCGATGAGGCTCCATGGATCGTCTTCGAGCTGCTTGACGCCGAGCGAAACGCGCTGATTGGCTTTGTCGATGGAGAGCACGATGGCTTCGATCTCGTCGCCTTTTTTGAGCACTTCGGACGGATGGTTGATCTTGCGAGTCCAGGACATGTCGGACACGTGGATCATGCCATCGATGCCTTCTTCCAGTTCCACAAACGCACCGTAAGCGGTGAGGTTGCGCACGGGGCCCTTGACGGTGGCGCCGATCGGGAAGCGGGTTTCGATCTCGTCCCATGGGTTTGCGTCAAGCTGACGCACGCCGAGGGAGATCTTCTGCTCGTCGATGCTGATGCCCAGAACGACGGCTTCGATTTCCTGACCGAGGGACAGCACGTCGCTCGGGCGGGTGATGCGCTTGACCCAGCTGAGCTCGGACACGTGGATGAGGCCTTCCACGCCTTTTTCGATCTCGCAGAACGCGCCGTAGGGCAGCAGTTTGGTGATCTTGCCTTTGACGCGGGTGCTGATGGGGAAACGGGCTTCGATGTCGGCCCAGGGATTGTCCGTCATCTGCTTGAGGCCGAGGGAGACGCGCTCTTTGTCGCGGTCCACTTCGAGGATCAGCACTTCCAACGATTGACCGATGTGAAGCATCTCGCTGGGGTGGTTGATGCGGCCCCAGGACATGTCGGTGATGTGAAGCAGGCCGTCCATGCCTTCGAGATCGACGAATGCGCCGAAGTCGGTGATGTTCTTGACCGTGCCCACGACCTTGTCGTTGGCGGAAACGGTGCCGAGGAAACGCTGGCGTTGCTCGCTGCGCTCGGCCTCGATGACCTCGCGGCGGGAGAGAACCACGTTTTTGCGCTCGTCGTTGACCTTGACGATCTTGAATTCGTAGATTTTACCGATGTATTCGTTGAGGTCTTTCGGTGGGATGATGTCCACTTGCGAACCGGGCAGGAAGGCTTCCACGCCGACGTTGACGGTGAGACCGCCTTTGACGGCTGCCTTGACCTTGCCGCGAACGAGGCCGCCGTCTTGGAACACTTTGACGATCTTGTCCCAGTTTTGCTTGTGGGCGGCTTTTTCCTTGGAGAGAACGACCATGCCTTCGTCGTTTTCCAGTTTTTCGAGAAGCACTTCGACTTCGTCGCCGACTTCGATGTCATCGTCTTCGAATTCATTGGCAGCGATGGCGCCTTCGGACTTGTAGCCGATATCGACAATGACGACCTGGGGGCGGATTTCCAGGATGGTTCCTTTGAGGATCGATCCTTCGCGGAATTCGCGGAATTTGGAATCGATCAGGTCAATCAGCTCCTGATTGACGGGTTCTTCGAGAGCAGAGCTCATAGTTTGGTTGTGGTTAATGGTTTGGTTGTTGGTTCGTTTTCCTGACTGCATTGCCCTGGAATTTATTAACCATTGCGCACCAGGGCTCCGACCGCGCAACGGGTTTTCGAAAGGAAAACGGAGGGGGAAACTAAGGGCTGCGGGGGCGTTGACAAGCAAAATCGGTGGAAAACGCGAAAATCGGAGGGGCTCCGTCAGGGAAGGAGCGTATCGACATCAGCGAACACAGACACAATCCACTCCGTGACGCGTGTTCTTCTTGACATGGGCTTCACAAGCCATTTTGATTCGTTCAGTGATACAGAAAATACGCTTTTTGCTGATCTTGCTCCTGACACTACCCGCCTTGGCGCAGAGTCCTCCAGCAAATGATGCGTTCAACAGTCGCCTCACCATCCCCGGTGTCACCCCCTACACCATCAGCACCAGCAACATCGGTGCCACCGTGCAGGGAGGGGAAGCCACACTCAATGGGTTGATCGGCTCGACATTGTGGTGGCAGTGGACCTCGCCCGTCAGTGATTGGGTGCGCATCGATACCCAAGGCAGCTCCATCGACACCGTCCTGAGGGTGAACAGCTCCCAAGGACAAGGTGGCACGATGTTCGGCTACAATGACGATGTCGAGCCACTCACCGTCACCAGCAGTCTAACCTTTTTTGCCACGGCAAACACCACCTACTACCTGCAAGTCGGCGGCTACCAAGGGGAACAGGGAAACATCCAGCTCAACCTCAACACCGGCACGGTGGCCACACCCAGTCACTGGCCCGTAGGCGTGGCTTACACCCCCGCTTCAGTCAATGTGAACAGCGGTAACGCCGCTCTCCAGACCATCATCGAGGTGGGCGGCACGGGCGGCATCGCAGGAACGGTGGACCTGCAATTTTTACGGGCGAACGCGCCCGCGATCAGTCCCGAGCTCACGGGACAACGGAACTACATCAGCGGATCGCTCGCGGCGGATGTGCATTGCTTGATCCCGCAATATTCACAAAACGGCACCTGGCACCCGCTGGTCACACTCACGCCTCAAACCGGGCCAGTGTTGCGCTTTGGCGGCACGGATTCCGGCAGGCCCTATCTGCTAGGAACCGGCACGCTCACGCCTCTCAGCGTCACGAGCAGCCAGAGCGACATCACGGCACCCGCACTCAGCGCTTTTTCCATCAGCACCAGCCAGGTCGATGTCAATCAAGGCCCCGCGACAGTGAGTATCAGCGCGACTGCGTCCGATGACTTGAGTGGCATCGATCAACTCGAAGTCTGGCTTTATCACCCGGTGACTGCCTCACTCCACCTGTTACTGCCGGTGACCCTCACCTCCGGCACCTTCACGAGTGGCACCTGGACAGCTCAAGCCACCATCCCCAAGGAATACCCCAGCGAAACGTATGCGGTGAACATCATCCTGCGCGACAAGGCATTAAACCAAGCCATTTACGGACCTAACAGCACACTGGAAACCCCGGGTGGCGATCTTTTCATGGCCATTCAGGGCGGTGGTGCCTACTGGCGCTGGGCCTATCAGAATATTCGCCCGCACAGCACCCTGGTAGATCTCACTGCTGATGCCAATGGTGACGGTATCAACAACTTACTCTGTTACGCCTTCGGCATCGATCCCATAGCTCCCGCACCATCAGGATCTCTTCCGTTGATCGCTCTGGAAGCACCATCACCCTCGCGCCTCGCGATCACCTACCAGCAGAACACCGCGGACGGAACCGGCATCCTTTATTTCCCGGAATTCAGCAGCCATCTCACCGCATGGCAGGCATCCGGAAACGCGCCCACGATGATTTCCGAATCGGGAACCTGGCAACAGTGGAAAGTCACGGATGATCGAACCACATCAAGCGCAGAACGTCGCTTCGGCCGTTTACGGGTGATCTACGCCGATACCTCGCCCTAACTTTGCTCTCGACACACTCATCGAGTGATGTAGGTTGCTGGCGTGATTCGTGCGCTGCGCATACTGATTCTGCTCCTCACTTGGGTGGGTCTTACAGTGCGTGCTGCCGATCTTCCCTTGAAGTTGCACGATTCCCATGAGGAAGTTTGCGAACATGATCACGATCATGGACACGACCACGAACATGATGGAGATGCACCATGCCACGACCATCATCATCACTGCCACTGTCCGCATTTGCAGCCCTTGTTTTGCTTGCCGGGGTTTCCCGTCATCGCGATGGCTTCGATCCTGTCAGTGAGCTCCGCCACATCGGAGCGCAGTCAGTGGGGCCTACCGGATGATCCGGTCTATGCGCCGGAAGTTCCGCCCGTCATTGGGTGAGAAATCGTACGTATCCTTGCGTACACATGTAGCTACCGCAGCGCTGTGCGCATGCGTAATCTTTTTGATTTTTCTTACTCATTGTTATTTTTATGTTACGAACTTTTATTTTTTCTCTCTGTTTTATTGTTTCACTCCATGCAGAGCCTGCTCTGGTGCTTAGTGAGAACACCCTTCCTACGCGCATTCATGCGCAAAACCCTGATCTCAAGGCGGCGCGATGGCGCATCCAGGAGGCAGTGGGTAGGCTGCGGGGCGCGGGTATTCCACCACGCCCTGAGCTATACTTCCAAGGCCAAAAAGATCCGCAGGCACCACAACACCAGTGGACTCTCGGCGTTACTCAATCTTTCCCTGTGACGAATCGATTGAACGCAGAAAAATCCATCGGAAAGTCCGAACTGGAAGCTGCGGAGCGGGAGGTGAGGGCTTACGAGCAAGAGCTTCTCAGTCAGGCGCGTGAGGTATTTGTGCAAGCATTGGCACAAAAAAGCCGGCGGATTCTATTGACCAAACAGCAGGCGGAGGCGAATGCATTTGCTGAGTCTTTGCAGAAAAATCAACTGCGTGCTGAGGCCTCAGCTCTGGACGCATCGCAGGCGAAGCTGGATGCCGCATCACTCCTGATCGAACAACGCCAGCTCGATGCTGCGGAGAAAATCACCTTTTCCCAGCTGAAAAAATTGCTAGGCATGTCACCGGATGCAGTCATTGTCGTGGGCGGAGAGTTACCTGAGCTGCAACCTGCGCAGCAAGGAAACATCGCTCAACGTGGTGATTACCAGCAAGCTCTGAGCGCGGTCTCGGTGGCGCAAGCCGAGGTGCTTCACGCCAAATCATTGCGCTACGATGACATTAATGCGGGAGTTTTTGTCTATGGTCAGAGGCAACGAGATGCGCCATATGGCTATAGCCGTGATACAATGCTTGGCATTACTTTCACCATTCCATTGCCGTTTTGGAATGACACCGTTGGTGCGGTGCAAGCAGCGGAGGCAAAAACAGAGCGCCGCAAGCAGGAAGCATTGTCTTTGATCGCAAACGTCAAACATCAGGCACAAGGAGCCACGGAGGAGATGAAACAGTGGAAATTGCTGGATGAACAAATCACCCGTGAATTGCTGCCACTCGCACAAGATCAAGTCAAGCTCTCCACCCAAAACTATCAACAAGGACAAGGCGAGATCCAAGCGATCTTCCGAGCCCGCGCCCAAGTGCGCCAATTGTCACTTTCTCAACTAGATGCGCGTCGTGAGTATCACCTCGCCCGCGTTCGTTATGAATCCGCTGTCGCCGCCAAACCATAAATTTATCATGAAAACTTTTTTTACTACTATCATCGCAGTATTACTGCCCATCGTCGTTTTTTCCGCTACACCGGCCATCGAGCCTGTGATCCTCACCGAACAAGGTGTCAAAAATCTTGGCATCGAAACGGCTGTGGTCGAAGAAGCTAATTTCGAAATTACCACTTTTGCACTCGGTCGCACGGAAGCCATTCCCGAAAAACGCTCCATCCTCAGCAGTCGCATTCCGGGTCGTGTCGCCGAAACCAATCTCAAGATCGGCGCGTATGTCGAAAAAGGCGAAAGGCTGGTTCTGTTAGAGAGCCGTCAGCCCGGTGATCCGCCGCCCACCATCTGGCTCACCGCACCTGCCAGCGGCACGATCATTTCGGTCAATACCTCTCTCGGTGCCCCTGTCGAGGCATCGGACTCGCTCGCGGAAATTGCCGATCTCAGCACCATGTATTTGATTGCCACAGTACCGCAAGCTACGGCTGGAAAAATCAAACAAGGCTCACAAGCGAAAGTCCGTTTCCCCATCCGCCCGGACAAGGAATACACCGCCTCGTTGTTGAAATTTGCCTCCTGTCCCTGCCCCGATCCTGCCTGCGCTCTTGGACAGAATTTGTCGACTCGCTCCGATGACGATAAAGTCGATCTCAATACAGCAGGTGTGGTCTTCACCATCGAGAACCCAGACAACCAGCTTCGCCGTGGCATGAACGCAGAATGCACGATCATCATGGATAAACGCGATGGTGTTCTGAGCGTGCCTCGCGAAGCGATTCAGGGCAGCCCCTCGGGGCGTCATGTCTTCGTGAAACACGGAACGATCCCCAATGCCTTCGATCGCGTGAACGTGACAACTGGTATCATCAGCGGTAACCGCGTCGAGATCCTCGATGGGCTTTTCCTCGGCGATGAAGTCGTCACCCGCGGCTCCTACTCGCTTGGCTTTGCTGGTGGCGGAGGCGGCGTTTCCCTTAAAGATGCCATGGACGCCGCGCACGGCCACAAGCACAACGCAGACGGCTCAGAACCGACGCCCGAACAGAAAGCCGCCGCTGAGAAGGGAGAAGAAGGCGATGCCCACGGTCATGACGCTGAGGGCATTTCCATGCGCGAAATGCTTCTCATGATCAGCACCGGCATTCTCGCCATCCTGCTCGTTGTAGTCTTACTGCGCCGCCCGTCCACAAGCGAAACCATCGAACTTTCCTGAACCCATGCTCAATTTTCTCATCCGCTGGTCGCTAAGGAACCGCATCATCATCCTCTGTGTCGCCTTCATCATCCTTGCTCTCGGCCTCAAGGTCGGCAGCGAGCTGCCTGTGGAGGTGTTACCTGATCTCACCAAGCCGACAGTTACCATCCTAACAGAAGTCCCCGGCCTTGCCCCCGAGGAAGTCGAGGCTCTAGTCACTCAACCCATCGAGTATGCACTCATGGGAGTTAATGGACTCACTCGCATGCGTTCCACCTCGGACATCGCACTTTCCCTGGTGTTTGTGGAATTTGAGTGGGGCACTGACATTTACAAAGCACGGCAATTTGTGCAAGAGCGCCTCCAAGTCGCCCGCGAGTCATTGCCGGAAAATTCCCAGCCGTATATGACTCCCGTCGCTTCCTTGATGGGAGAGGTGCTGCTCATCGGTGTGAAAAGCAATGACGGTGCGATCGCGCCGATGGACGTGCGCACCTCTGCCGACTGGACAATCCGCACTCGCCTCCAAGCCATTTCCGGCGTCGCCGAAGTCCTCAACATGGGCGGCGGCGTGAAGCAAATGCAAGTCCAGCCCGATCCCTGGCGCATGCAGGCCAATGGTGTGAACATCGAGGAACTCGAACAAGCCGTGCGCGAAGCTGCGACGAATACCACCGGCGGATTCATCGATAGCGGACCACAAGAAATCATGGTGCGTAATCTCGCCATGAGCGTCGAGCTCGATGACATCGCCCGCACCATCATTAAAAAATTCGGTGGCCGCGCCGTCGCGATTTCTGATGTCGCCACCCTAGCATGGGGCACCGAGCCAAAGCGAGGTGAAGCCGCCGTGAATGGTAGCCCGGGCGTGATCATGAGCGTGATCAAATCGCCAGGGTTCGATACCATTGATCTAACAGAAAGGATCGAAGCCGCCATTGAAGACCTCAAGCCCGCCCTGCCCAAAGGCGTGGAGGCCACCGTGCTTTTCCGCCAGCGCGACTTCATCGATTCCGCCATTGGCAATTTGAAAAAAGCCATCATCGAAGGTGCTGTGATGGTTACCCTAGTGTTGCTGCTTTTCCTGATGAGTTTCCGCACCACCTTCATCACCTTGATGGCCATGCCGCTGAGCTTCGCCGTCACCTTGCTGACCTTTGAGTTATTCGGCCTTAGCGTGAATAGCATGACTCTCGGCGGTCTCGCCGTCGCGATTGGCATGGTGGTGGATGATGCCATCGTGGATGTAGAAAATGTCTTTCGCCGCTTGCGAGAAAACGCCCGGCTCGCAGAACCACTGCCGAAGTTGGAACTCATCGCGCTTGCTTCTGGCGAGGTGCGAAATTCCATCCTCTACGCCACCGTGCTCATCGTCTTGGTGTTTCTCCCCTTGCTCGGTCTTTCTGGTGTGGAAGGAAAACTGTTCGCCCCCATCGCCATCGCCACCATCATCAGCATGATCGCGTCCTTCGTGGTCTCTCTCACCTGCATCCCCGTGCTCTGCTCACTGTTGTTAAAAGTCAAACCTGCCGATGACGGACACGGTCATAACGACGGTCGGATCGTTCGTTTTCTTAAATGGATGCTCAAGTCCACCCTCCTTCGCATTAGCCTGCGCCAACCCATCATCGTCATCGCCCTCGGCTCCATTCTCCTCGTTGCCGCTCTCATGCTCTATCCGAAAATGGGCAAGGATTTCCTCCCCGCCTTTCATGAAGAAACAGCAGTCGTCACCACTGGTGCTGCGCCCGGAACTTCCCTGCGAGAAATGGAAACTCTCGCCACAGCCGTGGAGGAACAAGTGCGGCAAATTCCCGAGGTAGGTCACATCGGTCGCCGCATCGGTCGCGCCGAACGCAGCGATCACGTGGTGCCCGTGAACAACGTGGAGTTCGATATCGACTTCAAAAAAGACGGCAAAGGCCGCCCGCTCAAAGTCGTGCTCGAAGACATCCGCGCCCGCATCAAAACAGTGCCCGGTACTTTCAGCGTCGTCTCCGGCCCCTTATCCCACAAGATCAGTCACCTACTCAGCGGAGTCAGTTCACCCGTTGCCGTGAAAATTTTCGGACCAGATTTGCAGACGATCACTTCTCTGGGTGAAAAAGTCCGCGATGTAGCGCAATCGATCCCAGGTCTCGAAGACGCGAAGCTCGATATGCAAGCGCAGATTCCTCAGCTCCGCATCGAGCTCGACCGTGACCGCGCCCTCGCCCACGGCGTCACTGCCGGTGAGCTAAACGCAGAACTTTCCACCTTGTTAGGTGGCTCCATCATCGCCCAGCTTCGTGAAAATCAACGCATCATCGATCTCGCGATCCGCCTACCAGAAGACCGCCGCATGGATGCACAAACCATCCGCGAGCTGCCGATTCACACCAAGACGGGCGATCACATTCCATTGAAACTCGTTGCCGATGTGCGCGAGGCCACTGGCCCCAGTTCCGTATTCCGCGAGAACACCCAGCGCCGCTACGTCGTAGCCATCAAGCCCAGCCAGCGCAATGCGGGAGAGCTCGTACGTCAGCTCCAAGAAAAGGTTAAATCACAAGTAACCCTACCCGAAGGTTATTTCATCAGCTACGAAGGCGACTTCCAGGCGCAGCAAGCGGCCACAAAGCGAATCGGCATCCTCTTCGCAGGCGTGATGTTCGTGATCGTGCTACTATTGTGGTCGTACTTCCGCAGCTTGATTCTCGCTCTTCAGGTCTTGATCAATCTTCCGCTCGCACTGATGGGCAGTCTCGCACTGACATACTATCTTGTGGGTAACATCAGCATCGCCACGCTGGTCGGCTTCATCGCCGTCGGTGGTGTCGCTGCACGCAATGGTATCATGATGATTTCTCACTACCTCCACCTGATGAAACACGAGGGCGAGGGCTTCACCTACGCCATGATCGAGCGCGGCACGCTGGAACGTTTCCTCCCCGTCACCATGACCGCACTTTCCGCAGGCATCGCGCTGATTCCCTTTGTCATCGCTGCGGGTGAACCAGGAAAGGAAATCCTCAGTCCCGTCGCTATTTGCATCGTCGGCGGACTCATCAGCTCCACCTTTCTCGACTTCGCTGTCACTCCCGCCGTCTTCCGCCTCTTCGGCAAAAAGGCCGCCGCCAAGGCACTCGCTCTCAATGCACCTGCCACCCACTAACCAATCTCCCGATAACAAACCAAACTAACAAACATGAAAATGAAACTAAAATTGACCACCGCATTGCTTCTCGCCCTGTTCGCCAGCCCTCTGGCATTCGCAGCAGAAAAAAATCATGACCACGATCATGATAAAAATGAAAAACACGAAGAACACGAGGAGCATGAAGAACACGGCAAAAAAGGCCCTAACGGCGGCCACATTATCGAATCCAAAGCAGGCTTCACTTTAGAAGTCACCGTAGATAAAGACCGTAAGGCGCGCATCGTTTTCCTCGATGAGGAAATGAAGCCTGTTGCCCTCGATACCCACACCGTTGCTGGCATCGCTGGTGAGCGTTCTGCGCCGACAAAACTCGCCTTCGCCAAAGGAACAGAAAAAGATGCCAACGTCCTCATCTCCGACGTAGCACTTCCTGCCGGTGCTCACGTGCCAATGGTCCTTACGATCAAAACAACGCCCGATGGCAAAGCTGCCGTCGAGCGTTTCGAGATACACCTACACTAATCAAACGTGAAAACTCCGCCGCCATGTCACCCATGGCGGCGGACCCAAACACCAAACACAATTATTTATAACATGAAAATTATCCTTATCTTAATTTCACTGCTCACAGTCAATTTTTTGGCAGCAGATGACATAGGCTCTGTCAGAGTCAGCGTCAATAACCGAGCAAGTACTGACTACGGCAAGAATGAGTCCAAGACCCAAGAGCAAAAGCTCGCCATCACGCTTACCAACACCGGCAAAGCCTCGATCAATAACCTATCCATCCGCTGGACGATGTATGGCCACAATGTGAAAGATCGCAAATTGGTCGTTTTAGATTCCGGCGAGATCAAAGGTAAGCTCGATCAGTCATCTACCGAAACAATGGAGAGCACAGTGGTGAAAATCCATAGCCAACGTGAAGCTTCTGTTAGCAGTCGCGGACGTGGTGGACGAGGTGGACGGGGCCGCACATCAGTCAAGAAAATCCCAGCATCTGGCAGCACCTATTACGGCTATGCCGTCTCGGTGTATGATGGAGACAAGCTGATATCTACTACATATAGCCACCCCAGTATAAAGGATCAAGAGTCTCCCTAACCAATCATTAATTCTCATATTCTCACCACCTTATGAAGCACGATTCATTTCATAATCAGACAGGCCGCAGCCTCCTTTTCACCATGGCAAAGGCGGTCATCGCTGCTTCTCTGCTTGGCATGATGCTTTACACACTCATCGAGTATCTGATTCAACGACCAGACAATTGGGCTGATTTTTTCGTCCATCATCTCATGCACACTCTGATAGTAGTCGGCGTGGTCGCGGTCGTTGCTTCAGCAACCATGCATAAGCTTGTCATCAAACCTGTTAGCCACGTCTTCATCCACATTCGGCGCATGGCCTTGGGCCGCATCGAAAACATCGATCTGGAATGCCGCAGCGATGAAATCCGATCCGTTGTGGAAAGCGTCAACCATCTGGCTACCCGCTTACGCACACCCGGTAACAGCGATGCCCTATCCCACGCTCTCGATGACATACGCGCCATCCGTAACATTCTGCGTGATACCCTATCCGATTCCGATGCCTCCGTCACAACCATGCGCCATCTCGCCAAACTCGAAAACCGCTTACTTGACGTCATGCAACAGCATGGCGACTGCACACCTTCACCCATGGCAATCACCTCATGAGTCATCCCCATAAAAGCTCCTCTTGCGAACACAGCCACGATCAAAGCCCTTTTCCCCAAGGGCTGTTAGTCACCATCTCCGGAGTTCTGACCACCATCGGACTAGTTTTCGGCTGGATGAAAATCGGCCCCGCTTGGCTCGTTATGAGCACTTTTGCCATCGCTACGTTGGCTGGTGGGATGCTGGTATTCCCACCCGCTTGGAAGGCGCTGCACGCCAAACGGCTCGATATGAACGTGCTCATGACTGTCGCAGTTGTTGGCGCATGGATCATCGGCGAACACGGGGAAGCCGCCGCAGTGGTGTTTCTTTTCTCTCTGTCTGAGCTCCTTGAATCTTGGGCCGCTACTCGCGCCCGGCGTGCGGTGCAGGCCTTGTTAGAACTTTCACCGCCAACGGCCATCGTCATCGGCGTGGATGGCACCGAACGTGAAATTGCCGTCGCAGAAGTGGCTATCGGCGCGGAAATCCGAGTGAAAAGTGGCAGCCGCGTACCGCTGGATGGAGAGGTGGTTTCTGGAAATTCATCGGTCGACCAAGCACCCATCACTGGAGAATCGGTGCCTGTGGACAAAGCGCCGGGCGATCCCGTTTTCGCCGGAACCGTGAATCAGGAAGGCTCTCTAACAGTCCGCGTCACCAAAGCCGCCAATGACTCCACGCTAGCCCGCATTATCCAACTCGTCGGCGAAGCGGAAGAACAAAAACCGCCAACCCAACGCTGGGTAGATCGCTTCGCCGCGATTTACACCCCCGCCGTTTTCGTCGCCGCCATCCTCGTCGCGGTGATCCCTCCCCTACTGATGGGACAAGATTGGAATCATTGGATCTACCGCGCACTCGTTCTACTCGTCATCGCTTGTCCATGTGCCTTGGTCATCGCCACTCCCGTGAGTATAGTTTCCGGTCTCACCGCGCTCGCCCGTAGAGGCGTGCTTGTAAAAGGCGGCATTTATCTGGAAGCTGTAGGAAAACTACGCGCCCTGGCCGTGGATAAAACCGGCACCATCACCCAAGGCAAACCGCAGGTCGTTGGCATCACACCTGTCGGCTATCTAACAAATGGCGAAATTCTCCGCCGTGCCGCCGCGATCAACATCCATTCCGAGCATCCGTTGGCCACCGCCATTGTCACCGCAGCCCGTTCGCGGAACATCGCATTCGAGCCCGCAGCCGATTACGTCTCCATCACAGGCCAGGGCGCTCAAGCCACGGTGGACGGACATCCTCACTTCATCGGCAACCACAAGATGGCTCACGAAGCCGGGGTCTGCTCGCCGGAAATCGAAACGATCTTGGGAGACATCGAAGCCAAAGGCCAATCTCTCGCCGTCCTCGGTCATTTGCCGCACGGCGACTGCAAGGGTGAAGTCCTTGGCATCATCGCCATCGCCGATACCCTGCGCCCTGAAGTCGTCGAAGCACTACGCCAAATCCACAAGGCTGGAGTTGAAAAAGTCATCATGCTCAGCGGTGACAACCAGCGCACCGCCTCCGCCATCGCCAAACAAGCGGGTATCGACGAAGCCATCGGCGATCTCATGCCAGATCAAAAAGTGGATCATGTGAAAAAGCTCGTCGCCCAATACACCCACGTCGGCATGATCGGCGATGGAGTGAACGACGCTCCCGCCCTCGCCATCGCCAGCGTCGGTTTCGCCATGGGAGCCATCGGCAGCGACACCGCCATCGAGACAGCGGACATCGCACTCATGAAAGACGATCTAACGAAAGTAGCGGAAGCCATCTTGTTAGGGAAGCGTGCCCTACGCATCATCCGTTTCAACGTCACCTTCGCCCTAGCGATCAAAGCTATCTTTCTCATTCTCGCCTTCCTCGGCATCGCGGGTCTGTGGCTCGCCATCTTAGCGGACACAGGTGCCACGCTGCTGGTGATTCTCAACTCCCTTCGTTTACTCACTCGCCCACAATAGAAATGAGTAAGAAGCGATACTGCGATCTCCGCCTGTTCCAAGGACTCTGAAGGACAAGTTTGTTGCTTTTGGCGCACTTGGTTCAATCTTGATCTAATTCACAGTCGCTCCATTTTGGCAATGAATTAAAGCCAACGTAGTGCCATTGATCGCCGATTGAATGATTGGAAAATCGAATACAGACTCACCGATGCCGAAGTTCTAAAGATGCGCGAAATTGAAATTTCAATTCAGCCCCTCAATCTGCTCGGAGCCGCAAAACGGTTCATCTCGGAGCTGTTGGCGAAACATGATCAACAACTAGCAGATCAAATGAATGACAAATCCCCGCAACGATTTAGAAATATTTTCTGGATCATCAGGGCGATTCAAAATCATCTGAGAGGATAGGAGCGGTTTCATCCTGGATGGCAAATGCCCAGAAACGACTGCTGACGAACGTGAGGCCGGCCACAAGAAAAAGAACGACCAACAATCCCAAATGCGGATGCAACGGTGTCCACTGCAGGAGTGAAGCGAAAAGGGCTTCATTCAATGTGAAACCGACTAGGCTAACCGTCAGAAACCTGACGAGCGCCCTCCGGCCACCTACTCCAGTTCGTGCAACGGCGAAACTCCAGAAATAGTGTCCGGTGAAGCTGACAAGGAATGCAATGGCGAAAGCACCTACATTCGCTACCAGTGGAAGGATTTTCGCCGTCATCAGAGCTACGGCAACGCAGTAGTGAATTCCGGTGGCGAAGATCCCGACTAAGCCGAACCGCACCATTTGCAAGAACAGAGATTTCATTCTTCCGGGTTGTTGTCGTATCCGTATTCCGCCGAGACGATATATCCGGGACGGGATTTCACTTCCGAAAAGATCCTGCTCATGTATTCCCCTAACACGCCGATGGATAGCAGCTGGATACCTCCGAGAAAGGAGATCGCCACCGCGATGGTAGCCCAGCCGGCCACTTCCGAGCCGAAGAGCACGGTCCGGACTGTGATGACGAGCGCGTAACAGATGGAAAGCAGCGAAACGATGGTGCCGATGCCTGTCCACATCCGGAGCGGCCAGTCGGAAAATGAGGTCAGGCCGGTAAGTGCCAGATGGAAGAGCCTTCTGAAGTTGAATTTCGAAGTCCCGCTATGGCGGCGATCAATCATGATCGGTATGGCCTGAGACTTGAATCCGACCCAGCTATAGAGTCCTTTCATGAAGCGGTTATGCTCCGGCAGGGAAATCAATGCGTCGATCACCTTCCTGTCCATCAACCTGAAGTCGCGGGAATGCGCCGGAATTCTCACGGAGGAGGTCCGGTCAAGAATCCAGTAGAACAAGTTCGATCCTTTTCGCTTCAGGTAGGATTCATCGTCACGGTTTGCCCGCACCCCGTAAACCATTTCGAATCCCTGCTCCCAGCGTTCGAGAAAAGTCCCGATGTAGGAAACGGGTTCCTGCAGATCCGCGTCGATCACGATGGCAGCCTTGCCGCGTGCCGCTTTCAGTCCGGCCGTAATGGCGTTTTCTTTCCCGAAATTTCTCGAAAGGCATATCACCCGCACGGGAAACTCCCCGATTAGTTCCTTGGCGTCCTGCACAGTTCTGTCTCCACTGCCGTCATCCACGACGATCACTTCGAAGCTTCTACAGAGCTTCCGCATCTCCTCCGCGACTGCTGTCACTGCGATCTCGATGTTTCCCTCCTCATTGTAGGCGGGGATGATGCAGGAAATCTCGGGACAGATCTGCGGTGATTTCGTTCTTGGAAACGCCGCAATATGATCGGTCAGATCGGATGAGGCGGATGGAGACGTTTTCTTCCATTCCTCCTCACCGGTTATTCGCATGTTGGGTCTATGGCTCATTGGCGCTGGAGGATGTGGATTGTGCCTGAAGTGGTTTCTCGAAAAACAGATCGTCCTTCCCGAACCGGCCCTTGAAGGCGAAGCGTTCCATCACGTTTTGTGGTATCCCCTTGGTGTTGCCGCTTCTGGTCAGTAGAAAATCTCTTTTATCGTTCTCGATCAGGTTCAGAAGGCCCACCTCATCCTCGACAACTCTCGATTTGCCGTTTGTATAGAACTCGGCGGAATAGTACCGCCTCTGCCAATAGTTCACCGATCCGGCATCATCCCCGCCCAGCCGTTCGATTTCCGCGATAGCATACATCTGCGATTTTTTCATAGCGTCCGATCCCAGCGTGGAGAAGGCGACATAAGCGATGGCGAAAATCAGGAAAGCGGTGAGCGCCGTGCCGACGAAAAATCGGCAAGTGCCTTTCGAGGGGAAGCTTCCGTCCAGTGACGCGAATTTCCACAAGTTCACGGAAAGAAAACATACCGCTGGGACGCCGGTGAAAACATAGGGTGCAATGATATTCGCCGCCATGGTGAAGAAAATCATCGGGGAAAGCGCCCAACAAAGCAGGTAAAGCGACCAGCCATCGTTCTCGTTTCTGATGCCTGAAAAGACCCTTTTGAACCGCACGAACGGAGCCATGAAAAAGAACGACCACGGCAGCAGGGCAAGCACCCAGAAAATCCAGATCATCCCCTTCGGCTGGGAGTGTCCGCTACCATACAAATCGCCCTTCCACCCGCTGTCTAGGAAACGCTGGAAGTGTTCACCAACGATGAAATACTCCAGAAATCCGGGCGTTTTCATTTCCGCGATGACATACCATGGAACGAAAATCGCGAATGAAAGCAGGCCTCCCTTTATCCACGGAATCCGCTGCCAAGTATCGACCCAATGGTTCCCAATAAGCACCCACAGGAAAATCGGCAGCGCGGTGAGCAAAACTGCCACCGGCCCTTTTGCCAGCATTCCGATGGCCAGACCTACGAAGAACAGGTAGCCCCATAGCCGAAATTTCGGCATTCGATGGATTGCCGCGTAGAATCCGGCCATGCTCATGCTTGTTCCCGCGACCATCACCAGATCTGTCATCACCGTGGCGGAAGCCAAATAAAATAACCCGCAACTCGAAAGAATGGTGATCCCGACCAGGGCGTAGTCATTTCCCGCTTTCTCTCGCGCCCAGCGATAAAGCATGACAACCATCGCGATGGCTGTGAGGAAAATGAAAATGCGCCCACCGAAATGATTTACCCCGAAGAGCTTCATACCGCTTGCGGATAGCCATGTATGAAGCGGTGGTTTTCCCCAGAACGGCACGCCGTATCGAAACTGCGGGGTCACCCAGTCGTTTGTCTCGACCATTTTCCGGGCGATTTCCGCGTAGCGGGCCTCCGTCGTATCAGTGAAAGGAATCTGAAAAATCATCAGAATCCTGAGAACCGCCAGCAGGCCGATGAAGGCCCAGAGCGCTTTCCTACCACGATCACCAATCCAATCGCATGTCGTTCTACTATGTTTCATTCAAAGTCTGTGATTCAGCGGTTGAGACGACCTGCTTTCAAAGTCACTTCCTCGCTGTGAACAGCACGATGCCAAATTCAGGATGATAAATTCATGAGAATTCCTCCTAAACTTCCGGAAAATAAATAGACGAAACAAACAATCCGTCGTGTTCGCCGTGAACTTCCAGCCGCAGATCCAGAACCGCTTCCACCGCTTTGCAAAGAGCCAGCCCGATCCCCGAATGTCCGGCGTCCGAATGGGCTTCATCCTCCGTGTAGAATGGCTCGAAAATGCGCTCCATGTCCGGTAGTTTCCTATCTTTGACTTCATTGGAAATCACCACCTTTCCACCCCGTTTCGAGCTGACCTCGATACGAATGATCGTCCCTTCCTCGGAATGTGATACCGCGTTTTGCAGAAGGTTGGCGATGATGATGCTGAGCAGAGAATGATCCGAGATTACAGTCAGATCTTCGCCTTCGGAAATCCTTTGCACAATGAGATTTCTCGATTCGATTTTAGGCTCTAGGATCGCAAACCTTTCCTCAATTAGCGCGTTCACATTCACCTCTGCAGAGAGGATTTTTACAGTCCTGTTTTGTAACTTGGAGAGCCACATCAATCGGTCCACCAGAGTACGCATTCCTTCCGTGATACCGAGCGCCGCGTTAAGTCGTTTCCGGTATTCCTCCGGAGATCGATCCATGAGAAGCGTTTGCTCAAGCGTGGCTAGGATTCCGGCAAGCGGGGTTCTGAGTTCATGGGCAGCGTTAGCGGAAAAATCTCGCTCCCTGAGGCGGACTTTGCTAATTCTTAGGAGCAAATCCCTGTATTTTTCCGCAAGTCCAGTCAGCTCAAGTGGGAAGGTTTTAGGCATTTCGAAAAGACCATGCGCATCATCCGCCTCGATCTTTTCCAACCTCTCCTCCAAGTTTGCGATGGGCTTCAGCGAAGTTTCGATCAAGAAATTTCCCGCTAGGAAACTGATCAGAACCGAGGCAAGGAGGACGATCGCCAGAACCACAAGCAATCGGTTCAGCGCCTGATCTACCGCCTTCGTTTCAAGGGCGAACACCATCAACTGGGGATGATCTTCCGGGACGAGCAGCTTCACCCTATCAACTTCACCCTCACCGTCCAGAGTTGGTAACAATTGAATCCCGGCCGCACGTAGTTTGGTGCCATCCGTGAGCCTGACCGTCTCTATCATGATGTTCGCGGGATCACCGGGCAGTTTGGGCAGGTCTAGTCTTCCCAAAGCCGGCGACTTGACGATTTCCCCGGTGGAAAGATCCCATACCGAAACATACTCGCGGCGACTCCTGAAAGGGTCATTCTTAAGATCTTCAAGCCAATCGTTCAGAAGCACATTGCCGACGATTTCCACCTCGGTAGCCTGAAGCGCAAGGGAAGTCTTCAGGGTATCGTCAAGTTGGCCGTAAAGCGAATCTCTGGTGGTATCATAGATCGCAAATGATCCCACAAGCATGATCAGCATCATGAGAATTCCAATTCCCATCGTCAGACGGCGTTTGATGGAAGGCCTTCTCATTTCTCTGAGAATTCTAGTAGATAACCTTGCCCGCGTCTTGTCTGAATATAGCTACCCGCAGCCTCACCGCCACCCAGCTTTTTTCGCAGGTATCCAATGTAAACATCAACCGCATTACTACTAGCATCATCGTAGTAGTTGTAAACATGATCCCAAATGTCCTGCCGCGTCACCACCTCGCCGGAGCGGAAAGCGAGATACTCCAGTAGACTGTACTCCCGCGATGTCAGGGAAATCTCCTCGCCATTCCGGTGAACCCGCTTGGATGTCAGATTCACCTTAAGATCTCCGACTTCCACCAATGACGCTTTCTTTTCGTAAGTTTTCCGTGTCTGCGCCCGGATGCGCGCCAGAAGCTCTTTGAGCGCAAAAGGCTTTACGAGATAATCATCCGCCCCTGCATCCAGCCCGGCGATACGATCCTCCAATGAATCCCGCGCACTCGCCACGATCACCGGAACCCCGCGACCCAGTTTCCGAAGATCCATGAGAATCTGAAGCCCGTTCACCTTCGGAAGCATCAGATCCAAAATGATGACATCATAGCAATGGTTCCGTGCGAACCACAGACCCTCGTCCCCCGTTCCGGAGGCATCCACCGCATAGCCGGCCTGTTCACAAGCCTCCACGATTGCCTCGCGGAGCGGGGTGTAATCTTCGACAAGTAGAACGCGCATGGAATGAATATCGGTTGGGTGCTAGAAAACGTTTTCTATATTCCTGTCGATGATAAAACCATGAGAATTGAGGGACAAGGAAAATTTTTCCGTCGGGCTGCCGTCGCTGCGTGCAGATTTTTGCACGATAGGGTTACGGGTAGCTTTTGGTGATCATTTTAAAGGCGGCGTGTTAATTGAATCTGCCCATCGAGACGAAGAAGTCTTTGACGCATGCCCAATTGGGGTTAGCGGTTCCATCCGTCATATAAAGTGTGATGACTCACTAGTTTCAATTACCATTTCCCCATGTCCCACCACCAGCACACCCACGACAGCAACAGTAATCTCAAAGTCGCTTTCTTCCTCAACTTCGCCTTCACGATCATAGAGACCATCGGTGGCCTCTGGACGAACAGCATCGCAATCCTCACCGGCGCGGTTCACGACGCTGGAGACACCGTGTCTCTGGGACTCTCCTAGTATTTTGAAAACATTTCAAAACGTGACCGCACTTTCCGCAGGCATCGCGCTGATCCCCTTTGTGATCGCAGCAGGTGAACCAGGAAAGGAAATTTTCAGCCCCATCGCTATTTGCATCGTCGGTGGGCTCATCAGCTCTACCTTTCTCGACTTCGCTGTCACTCCGGCAGTCTTCCGCCTCTTCGGCAAAAAGGCCGCCGCCAAGGCACTCGCTCTCAATGCACCTGCCACCCACTGAACCAATCTCCCGATGACAAACGAACCAAACCAAACACATGAAAATTACAACACTACTGACCACCACCCTATTCGCCCTCTTCGCCAGCCCTCTGGCCTACTCCGCCGAGGACCACGACCATGATCACGAAAAGGAAGAAAAACACGTGCATGAGGAAAACGTCAGCAAAGGACCGAATGGTGGCCACGTGATCGAATCCAAAGCTGGCTTCTCGATGGAAGTCACAGTGGACAAAGATCGCAAGGCACGCATCGTGTTTCTCGACAAGGAAAACAAAGTAACAGCATTGGCGGATCAGAGCATCACGGGCATCGCCGGCGAGCGCTCCGCTCCCACCAAGCTCGCCTTCGCCAAGAGCAAAGATGCCGATGCGAACGTGCTCATCGCAGACCAAGCCTTGCCCGCCGGAGCCCACGTGCCGATGATTCTCATGATCAAAACAACGGCTGATGCCAAGGCGGCAGTCGAGCGCTTTGAATTCCACTTGCACTAACGGATCGCAAGGGGCGGCCTCGCGCCGCCCCTCCCAGTGCGCTTATTTCTTTTTCGGTGCAGCGGCTTTTTTGCGCGGCTGCATCGGATAGAGAGTTTTGGCGTTTTCCACTTTTCCGGCAGGACGGCGGGCGCTGGGATTGTTGCCGCCGATTTCGGCATTCATCTTGTCGGCGAGGGCACTGAGTTTGGCGACCACTTCCGGATGTTTTGCCGAGACATCGGTTTTCTCGCCGATTTCCGCATCGAGGTTGTAGAGCCGCGGCTGCTTGCCCTGCGCATCCTCCTTGACCGGGCGCGACATCGCTTCGTTCTGCGGGGTGACGGCCAGTTTCCACGGACCTTGGCGCACGCTTTGCAGTTGATGGTGGAGAAAGCCATAGTGGGCCTCGCGCGGGGAATCGGTGGATTTGCCGAGGAATTGCGCGGTGGCATCCCGGCCATCGATGATAGGCTGATCAGGCACCTTGCCACCAGCGAGGGAGACGAGGGTGGGAAGGAGATCGATGGTGCCAAGCACGGCATCGTTGCTGCTGCCTGCGGGGATTTTTCCGGTCCAGCGGGCAATGGTGGGCACGCGGATGCCGCCCTCCCAGGTGCTGCCTTTGGCCCCGCGCAGTGGTCCGGCGCTACCGGCGTCCTTGCCCTGGCTTTCCCAGGGACCGTTGTCGCTGGTGAAAATAACCAGAGTGTTTTCGTCGAGTTGCAACTCCTTCAAGACCGCCAGGATGCGGCCGGTGCTGTCATCCACTTCCTGGATCCAATCACCCACGCGACCGTTCTGCGAGGTGCCGGAAAATTTCTTGCTCTCATAAATCGGCGTGTGAATGGCGGTGTGCGGCAGGTAGAGGAAAAAGGGTTGGTCTTTTTTCTCGCGGATGAACTTGATCGCTTCCAGCGTGTAGAGTTCCACGATGTCACGCTGGTCCTCGTCCTTGAGCAGGCGCTCGATCTTGTCATCGCGCAGCAAGGGCACCACGCGCTCGTTAGAGTCGAGCGGCTTGCCTTGCATGTCGTTAGAATACGGAATGCCGAGGTAGTGATCAAAGCCTTGTTTCGTCGGCAAAAACTCATGTTGATCGCCGACGTGCCATTTGCCGATGCAAGTGGTGGCGTAGCCCAGCGATTTCAAATGCTCGGCGATGGTGGTCTCGTTCGGATTCAGTCCCTGCGGTGAACCCGGTCCATACACCCCTGGCACCGAGATGCGCACGCCGTAGCATCCCGTGAGCAACTGCGCGCGCGATACCGAGCAAACGGGAGCGGCATAAAAGGAAGTGAGCTTGATGCCATCCTTCGCCATTTGATCGAGATGCGGCGTTTTTTGTTTCGTGGCACCGTAGCAACCGAGATCGCCATAGCCCATGTCGTCCATGAAGATCACTATAAAATTCGGCTTCTTTGCGTGGGCGAAGGATGTGGTAAAGCACAGAAGAGCGCTGAGAAGAGAAAGGATTTTCATGATTCGGGAATGGGTTCGGGTTCAGGATGATAGAGCAAAAGCGCTAGCGCGGAGAGGAGAAAATTCAGAGCGATGAGGGAAGGCATCAAAAGAGCAAAAGATCTGTCTTCTGGATAGCGTAGCTCCACGCAGATAACATAGAGAACAGGAAGTAATCCCAACAGGCAAATGATAGCCGGGATCCAACGAAACAACCGCGACATGCTGATGATGCGCCACAGAGGAGCGAGGAGAAACTGGATAGTGCCCAGGAAGATCAATCCCAAACACATCACGATTCCAAGCATATTGCCGAAATTAGGAGTGGATCGCAGCGTGTGCGATAAAGAGTTGATGATATTGGGCCACACTTGCATCATCACCAAGCCTTTCTTAATCCAGGTTCTTTCCGTATAATCATAATCGTAATACGGCAGCAAATTCCACAACAGAAACACCGCCAGACTCGCCCACGCAAAGCCCCAGGCCCAGCGGTTGCGCTTGGTGACGGGGATGAAAGAGCGTGCGGGGATTTCCATGATGATCAGGCTTCGTGGACCTCTGTGTGTTCCGGGTGGTAGAGCAGCAGCGCGATCGAACTCAGGAGCAAATTGAGTGCGATCAGAGACAAGATGAGCAGATGAAAAAATTCGCTGATGTGGAAACTGCCGATTCGGCGTGCGATGTATGAAATCATCACCAACGCCCCCAATAGACAGATTCCAGCAGGAATAAAACGCAGCAATCGGGAAGAGGAAATGACCCGCCATAGTGGAACGAGAAAGAATTGAAGAATGCCAGAAAAGACAAGAGCGAGTGAGCTTATCATACCAAGCATGCTTTCGAAATCAGGAGTGAAACTCCAAGAATAATAAAGCGTGCTGAAGACATTTGGCCATACATCAATCATGACCAAACTTTTGCGGGCTAACTCTTCAGGTTCAGCTCCGGGTGCATATCCATAACGATAATCCGGCAGCAAATTCCAAATGAGAAACACCGCCAGACTCGCCCACGCAAAGCCCCAGGCCCAGCGGTTGCGCTTGGTGACGGGGATGAAAGAGCGTGCGGGGATTTCCATGATGATCAGGCTTCGTGGACCTCTGTGTGTTCCGGGTGGTAGAGCAGCAGCGCGATCGAACTCAGGAGCAAATTGAGTGCGATCAGAGACAAGATGAATTGCTTGAAATAAAGAAAATCGTCCAAATAAGCGAGTCGGCGACAAATGAAGAAGATGACGACCATGCAGCCGAGCAGGCAGATGCCGGCAGGAATGAAACGCAGCAAGCGGGACGACGAAATGACCCGCCACAGGGGAGCGAGCACGAATTGCAGCATGCCCGTGAAGATCAGGGCGAGTGTGGCCATCATCCCAAGCATGTCCTCGAAATCGGGAGTGGAGCGCATCGAGACATATAGACCCTTTACGATTTCAGGCCAAATGTTGGTCATCACCAATCCTTCGGCGATCCATTCACCCTGTCCTTCTTTGGTAATGTAGGTGTAGTCATAATCCGGCATCAAATTCCACAACAGAAACACCGCCAGACTCGCCCACGCAAAGCCCCAGGCCCAGCGGTTGCGGGTGGTGGTGGGAATAAAAGAGCGTGCGGGGATTTTCATGGTGGTTAGATGGTGTGGTCAGGCACTGGTTCGGGATGATACAGCAACAGAATCACCGCACTGAGCAACAAATTCAACGCGATCAACAGCATCAGGAAAATCGAAAAATTTTCCGAGCCATCGTCGGGCGGTGGCGAGTAGAAAAACCAACAGATCACCGCAAGAAATCCCAGCATGCAAATGCCCGCGGGGATGAAACGCAGCACGCGGGAGGCACTGAACATGCGCCACATCGGCACCAGCAAAAACTGAACAGCCACCATCAAGATCAATGCCATGGAGGCGATGAGGTTGAGAATGTCTTCAAATTCCAAGGAATGTCCCAGCATCGTATAGAGCCCCTGGAACAAGGACGGCCAGATTTCACTCATCACCAGACGCTCTGCTTCCCAGACGCCAGGGTTGCCTACTGTGATGGGGGTGTATTCGTAAAACGGCAGGAAATTCCAAAACAAGAGCAAAGCCAGATTGCCCCACGCCAATCCCCAGGCCCAGCGGTTGCGGGGGTTGCGAGGGATCCACGGGAGAGTGGTGATTTCCATCGAACGATGGGGTGAAACTACTTGCCCCACTGGCTGTGAAAGGCGCCGGCGGGCAGGCCTTCCTTGTTCATCAGGTTCGGCTCGGCGGTTTCATGCCAGGCGAAACGCACTTGGGTCGGGGCGGGGACTTTGTCCGAGCTGACGGAGATCGATTTGCCATCGGGGGCAATGGTCGCCACGGCGGGCACGAATTTGCCATCGGCGGCGGCAACCTCAAAGTGCGTGAGTGCCTTGCCATCGCGAGCGACGAGACCGCTGCCGGTGTGATCGAAGCTAACCACCATGTTCTTGCCCTCGGCCTTGGACTCGCGGAACATCGGGCCGCTGACTTCCTTTTGCTTGATGCCGTAAGTGCGATCAAAGGCCCACAGCGCGAGGCGGCGTCCCACCTCCGACTTGTTGCCGGGGTGGATGTTTTTGACGTTGCCGATGTCATTGATCACGGCCATGCCGGTATTCGGGATGGTGAGGGCTTTTTGCTGTGCGGCCCAGATTTCCGGCAAGCCGGGCTTGTTGTAGGTGAAAGGCGCGAGCTGCACAAAATAAAAGGGTGCGTTTGCATTGGCAAACTGCGTGCGCCAGCCATCGATGAGCACGCGCATTTTGTGATAGTAGAGCACGCCTTCGCCGTTGTTGCTCTCGCCTTGATACCAGAGGAAGCCCTTGATGCCGTAGCGGCGCACGGGGTGAATCATCGCCTGATACATGCCGGTCTGGCTTTGCAGGGGCAGAGCAGGCACGGCGGCCGGCTGGGCGGGGACCGCTTGACCGGATGACATGGCTTTTTCCGCGGCATCGCACCAGGTGCGGGTCTCTAGCAGATACTTTTTGAAAGCCTGGTCGAAGGCGGGTGAACCCGGCAACTGGCTGGTGCGGGTCTTGGCCATGTCTGCCAGTTCGGGCACTTTGGCGAAGCCTTCTTCGGCCAGCCAGGGATCGATGCGCGTGCCACCCCACGAGCTGTTGATGATGCCCACGGGCACTTTGAGTTGTTCGTGAAGCTGACGGGCGAAAAAGTAGCCCACGGCGGAAAAATTCATCACCTTGTCCGGGGTGGCGGTGTCCCATTGGCCGACGAAGTCATCCTGCCGGGCGTGGGTGACTTTTTTCGGCACCTTGATCATGCGCACCATGGGCAGCGGGGTGGCAGTGGCGGCGGTTTTGTCGGCTTGTTGGGAGGCGGAGACGGACCACTCCATGTTCGATTGTCCGCTGGCGAGCCAGACCTCGCCGACGAGCACATCCTGGACGGTGACTTCATTGCCGCCCACTTCCTGAACCTTGAGCGCGCGGCCCTCAGCGGAGGCGGGCATGGGTTTCAGCGACAAGCTCCAGGTGCCATCAGCAGCGGCGGTGGTCTCCGCCTGCTGTTCGCCAAAACTGACTTTCACGGTCTTGCCGCCGGCGGCCCAGCCCCAGACGTTCACGGCCTGATCGCGCTGCAATACTGCACCGTTGGAAAAGATCGCGGGCAGCTTCACATCAGCCATCGCCGGCATGACGGCACACCACATCAACAAGGAAATTCCTGCTTTTTTCATGATCGTAACTCTACCGTGCAAGAGGCTGCTATTTTTCATGAAAATGTGGGCGTCTCAGCGCACACGGCGATTCTGAAGGCGCAGAGTGAAGGTGGCCAGCGTAGGACATGCGAAGATGAAAAGTGCCAGCACAAAGCCATTCCGGCGGTCCGTCTGCATCCAGCGGTTCCCCGGCAGCGGTTGTTCCAGGGCCAGATAGATGGCGCGCGCCTTGCGATTGCGGTAGTCCACCCGGAAGGCCTCGGCTTCGCGTGTCATGAGATCGATGCGGGCGTTGACGAAGTAATCGCTCACCGGACGGATGGTTTTTTTGTCACCATCCGGCCAAGCATCCAGCGCCATGGCGGCCTCGCGATCTCCCCTGCGCGCAATGCTGGCGATGGCGGCGGCGAAAATTTCCCCCTCACGGGCATTGCGGCAGCCGGCGGCCATCAGCTTGGTGAGGCAGATTTTCATCACCTCCAGACGCTCGGCACCGGCCTTGTCGAGCTCGCGCATGGTCGTGAGGGTTTCCAGCCGTCGCTGCAAACGCAGGCGTTCCTTTTCAAAAGGATTGCGTGTGGCCTGGGCCACCACCATGGATTCGTAGGCGTAACGCAGCGGCATGACCTGGGCGGGCACGGGGGTACCGCCGCGATCGCGATTGATGCCCACTTCATCAAACAGCGCGCGGTTCATTTCCTTGAACGGCACCAACGCACCGGCTAACAACATTTGCGGCACCAGCAAGAGCGGCACGGAGGTGAGCGCGGCGCGCTCGGAGCGCACCAGCGAAGAGACCAGCAGGGCCATCGAGGTTCCCGTGAGAGCCGTGAGCGTCATCCACAACCAGTGCTCCAGAAACATGCCACGGATTTCTAACAAAGGATGCGCCACCGTGAGATACGCGCCGCACTGCAAGGCTGCCACCAGCGCCAGGGCGAGAAATTTCGCGGTCACATAGAGGCCGGCACCGGGGTAGCCATTGCGCTCGCGGCGGATCACCGGTCTATCGCGCAGGATCTCCGTGGCGGAATTCGTCAGCCCCAGGAACATCGCCACCGTCACGCTGAGAAAGAGATAGGCCGGGATGTGCAGCGCGGTGTGGAATTCGTACTGCCCCTCGGGCGAGGAACGCAGTGTGAATGCAATCAAGGCCGCCAGCAGGGGCGCTTCCAGCAAGGTGGAATACATGGTGCCGCGCGTGCGCAATTTCGATAGCAGCGAGCGCTGGAAATGCGAGGTGAACAGCGAAAAGATCTCCCGCACCCGGCGGCGGCGGCGTTGGGGAAACGGACGGTCCAGGGTCGCTGCCGCCGATCCGGACAATCGCGATGCCGGGGCCTCCGGACTGCGTTTCAACGACAAGATGAGCATTTCACTCTCGAATCGCTCTTGCCAGAACGTCGGTGGGAAACGCCGCGCCGCCAGAGGGTTCTGGCCGCCGCCAATGGTATTGAGCGGCGTCTCCAGCACATCAAAAACAAAATCCGCGCCCAATGCCGCCTGCCCGGAGATGGCGGAGTGCGCGATGCTCAATTCCTGGCAGGCAACGCGGAAATATTCCATCATCTCCATCGGTGTGCCGAAGTAGGCCAATCGACCGCCAGAATCCAACAGCAACACCTTGTCGAACAGGCGCAACACCTGCGCACCCGGGCGGTGCAACGAGCAGATCACGATCTTGTCCCGCGCCATTGCCCGCAGCGTTTCCGCCACGTGCTCGGAGTCCTTGGAGGACAAGCCGGAAATCGGTTCATCAAACAGATACACCTCCGCCGCGCTGACCAGATCCAGCCCAAGGTTCAAGCGCGAGCGCTCACCACCCGACAGGGTTTTTTCCCCCGCCGCGCCCACCCGCCGGTGCGACAAGCCCTGCAAGCCCAGGTCCGCCAGCACGATGTCGATGCGCCGCTCGCGATCCGCGGCCGATTGCGAAGGACGGCGGATGGATGCCGCGTGGCGCAAATGCTCCCTCACCGTCAACTGCGGAAACAGCGCCTCCTCCTGTGCCATGTGGGCGATGAAACGCACCAACTCCTCCCGCTGCTCATACAAGGAAACGCCGTTCAATTTCACGCTTCCCCGCGTCGGCTCCAGTTGCCCGGACAAGGCGGACAGCAAGGTCGATTTCCCCGATCCGCTGGGGCCGATGATGCACATCATTTCCCCGCGCTGCACGCGGAAACTCAAGTTGTCGAGGGCGCGCACATCGGCACTGAAGTCGTGGATGAGATCCTCCACCGCGAGGGATTCGATCACATGCCGCTCCTCATCGATCAAATGCTCGGAAAACCGGCAGCGCAAGGCCTGGCGCGGCGACAGCCGGATCTGCACGCCCTCCTCGAGCCGCGTCACACCGCGCAGCGGCACTTCACCGATCGTCACCGGCCCATCGGCCGCGATCACTTCCACGTAGCCCGCGGATTCCTCCGGCACAAAACGCATCTCCAACACCACGCGCGGCGCCAGGCCGGCCGAAATCAACAGATCGCCCTTCGTGATCGCCGAGGGATCGTTCGACACCCGGAAACGCTTGCGTTTGTTGTCGATGCGGAAGCGCCCGCCCGCCTTGATCGCCTGCTGGCGCAAATCCTCCAATGCCACCGTGGCCCCATCCGGATCCACCAGACGCATGTGATGGAAGCCGCGTATCGTCTCGCCCGCCCGCAGTGTCTCACCCGTGCCCACCCGCAGATTCGTTTCACGATAGGCTTCAATCTCCACTTGCAGGCCGAAGCGCAACATCGCCAGACTCTGTCTGCTGCGGGAACGCTCCGCCGTGATGCCCTCATCGCTCGCGGCGACGAACACCCGCGGCATCAAGCCGGTCTTTTTCACATTGAGGAAATGCACCAGATCCTCATACTGCAAGGTCCAGCCCGGCACTGCCAGCGCCTGCCTCTCGCGCATCCGCAAGAAACTTCCGCTCTCCAACGAACGACCACGCACCCACAGCGGCTCGTGACCGGTGTTGCGCAGCATCACCAGATCGCCCACGCGATAGACGCGAAACGCATGCTCGTGGGCTTGCGGTGGCAATACCACATCCGCCAGGCCCTCACTGCCAAAGGTCACCCGCTCGAAGCTGCGCGTGGTGGCCGGCTCCTCATCCTCCGCCATTTCCTGCAGAATCTCCCGGCCGTAATCCGGCCTGCCCAGCCGCCGCATGAACACATCAAACGTCACCCGCAAAGGCGCGGACCGGCCCGCCGCATCCACCAAGGTCCACAACTGGAAGCCCAAAGCCAGCTTGCCCATGTCATCCAGCCGCTCATGCAACTCCGCCGCGATGTGGGCCAGCGATCGCGGTGTGCGCACCGATCTCTGCAAACGCCGTGCCAACCAGCCGTGGTCCACTTCCGGAAACGCCGCGCGCAGCAAATCCAGGATCAAGTCCAGCTCATCGTCCTCCACACGCTTGTCCGCGATGGCAAAGGCGGCGAAGGCATCGATCAAGGGCCCTAACAACGCGTCGAAGCCCGGTCGCAAAAAACGCGCCCGTCCCACGCCGGGAATGAGCCGCAAAAACGCAAACAGCCGCCGCTTCACCAGCGACTCAGTTTCCGTCCTATATTCCCCTTGCGGCACAAGCCCACCCTGCCACACCCCCACCCATCACCGCAAGCCCTGTGTGGTGGCAGGCCATGGCATTTGCTAGCGGCGGGAAACGCCCCTCCCCACCGTCGCTGACACTGGCAGGATGCGGACTGAAGTTCCGCGCTCCCATGACTGCCGATCCGCATCGCATGCCATCAGTCCTCCCCCGCAGAAAAATTTCCCATTGACTCGCCAGAGCGGCTGTGTTTACTTTGCGAAGCTCGATTATGAAAAAAACATTGTTACTCGCTGTCGTTTCCATCCTTGCTTGCGCCTTGAATTCCTGCGGTACCATCAAAGGTATCGGCAGTGACATCCAAAAGGCAGGCGGAGCCATCTCGAACACCGCTTCCCGCGCTGCCAACTGATCGACCGCTCAAGGGTAACCGAACCCTCTTCAACACCATCACCCGCGTGCCGAGAGTCACTTCTCCACGCGGGTGATTTTGTATCCTTGTTTCTCCAGGTGGGTGCGGATGCTGGTGTCACCGGCAAAATGTCCGGCCCCGGCAGCGAAAAAGTGGCATTGGTCCGGCGCGGTCGTCAGTTTTTCTCCGATGGTGACCGCCATCGTGCGATCGCGATCCGTGAGTAGTTTTTGATAGAAACGCTGGCCCAGCTCCTTGTGCTCGCCCTTGGTCATTTCCTCGATGGATTTGTCCATTTCCTTTTTCAGAGCCTCCACTTCGCCGGAAACATAGGCGTCGATCAGGGCTTGCATGGTGTCCTTTTTCGCCTCGCGGTCCTGCTTCATGATACGCAGGGTCTCACCCAGCAGAGTGATTTGGTCCTCCTCGGTGAATGCATCAAACAAGCCGAGCTGACTGGCCACTGTCTCGATGCTATCGGTCTTTTTTCCGGCCTTTTCCGCGCGTTTCCACAAGGTGGAGTCCATCGCCTGTTCTCCACTCAGCTGGGCCTTGAGCATGGGCAGCGTCACCGCGATGACCCAGGTTTTCATCGGCTGAAAGGGCCTGATGTCCAGTGCCGGATTGATCGCCTGCAACTCGGCCTCCACTTGGTTTTTGAGTTTTTCTCCGATCGATTGCACCAAGGTTTTCTGGTCCTTGCGGATCATTTGCATGCTCGCCTCCATCTGGGTTTTGTTGTCGGAAGGAATCTCCGTGTACAACACGTCCGCCTCCTGAAAAGCCTTCTCCGCGGCAGGATGCAGCTTGGCCAGCGGTCCGCTGCCGAGGTGGATGGTGCCGAAAAGATAGCTCGGCTTGGTCAATCCCTTGCCCTCGATTTTCCACAGCATGGGTTTGAGCGGATGCGCGGGTTCTTCCGCGGAGCTGATAGCACCCAAAGGCAGAAGACAGGACAGCAGACGAAGCGAACGAATGATAGTTTTCACCCCCTCAAGATGCCGTTTCCCTGCGATCTGTCGAGAGGAAATGTCGTGCCGGATCGTTAGGAAAAGCGATCGAAACGACAGAGTTCTTGACCACCGCGGGGCCTGTTTTACCATCAGCACATGTCGAAACTCCTTCTCCTCCTCTTGCTGATGCCCGCCATGCTTTTTGCCCAGACCGGTGCAAAGGACAAGGAAGCCCTGCTGGCGAAACTCAAAAGCAAGGAAACCGCCCTGACCTGGGTGATCACCGGCGACTCGATCACGCACGGTGCCTGGTTCACCAGCGGCGCGCGCTCCTATCCCGAGCACCTCGCCGAGCGCGTGCGCGGGGAAATGCTGCGATTGCGCGACATCATCATCAACACCGGCGTCTCGGGCGAGATCAGCACCGGACTGCTGGCCGACTACGATTGGCGCGTGTTGCGTTTCAAGCCCGATGTCGTATCGATCAACCTCGGCATGAACGACTGTGCCCGCATCCCGCTGGAGCAACACAAAAAGGAAATGGCGGACATGATCACCAAGGCCAAAAAGTCCGGTGCCATCGTCATCCTCCATGCCACCAACACCGTCTTCACCGAACACGGCCACGCGAAAAAACTCCCGCCCTTCATCGAAGCCGTGCGAGAACTCGCCAAAGAACACGATGTCATGCTGGTCGATCACTACAAGATGTTCACCGAGCAAAAACAAGGGGCCGAGACCCGCACCTGGTTCGCTGATGCCATCCACCCGAACGGCCTCGGCCACGCCCACATGGCCGCGGAAATGTTCCGCGTCATCGGCATTTACGATGAAACCAGCGACACCTGCAAACTCGCGCGCTGATATTACTTCCCGGAAACAACTTGATCCTCCGCTGCGGGATGCCATTTCCCGTTCACCAGCCACTCGACGCGGATTTTCAGCGGTTCTTTTCCGTTCCAGTCTTTGGGATCGAGTTGGAGCAGGAAGCACGTTTCACCGGTTTTCGGGTCAGGTAACATCTCCGCGGCCAGGTTCCTGTCACGGTCCAGCCCCAGCCAGTCACCGCGATCCGCCAGGCTGCCATTAGCCTCCGCGTCCACCATTTGCAAAACTCCCGCCCCATCATACATCTCCACCCGGCATGGCTGTGATGCCACCACGCGGAGATTCACGGGCTCTTTGCTTTTGCTCTGCAAATGATGATACACCGGAATGAGGAAAAAAGGATCATCACCGTATTCAGCGGCATCAATGATCGCTCCCTCGCTCTCCTTGTCGTCCGTCTCGATCACCCACTGGCACTGCGCCGCAGTCTCGTTGTTTTCGAACCACTCGAAGATCACGGTCTGGGGAACCTTGTTGGCGGATCCTGCCGAACACGAAAAAATCGCAATCGCCCCGGCATCGATCCGGATCGTCTCGCTCACACGCTCCGCCTTGGGGCCGGGAGTATTCGCCACTTCCACCACGCCAAGTCCGGTTTGCTGATTCCAGGAAATTTTCGCGGGCAGTCCCTTCACTTTCAAAACGCCCTCAGCCTGCTTGCCGCCACGGTTCACCAGCGTGACGACCGTCCTGGCGGCGAAACCCTCGATAGCAGAGCTGATGACGCGCCTCGGCTGCATCAGAACTTTGCTCTTTTGGCTCACGACCTTCTTGACGGGACGCGCGGCGAGCTCCTTATCAATCTTCGCGACGAAACGGCTTTCCCTTCCCTTCGCTCCCGCTCGTGCCAAATCCGCCAACCGGTCAGACTCCGCCTGATCGCCCAGCTCCGCCATGATCCTCGATAGCACGGCCTGTTCATGAGGGATCAGCGGTGTCATGCGAAAGGCCTCCACGAGACGTATCACCTCACGATGGGCATAGAGCGCCTCCTCCCAGTTCCCGCTACGAAATGCCCAGGAAACGTAAGCGCGATAGAGAGCCAGCTCATCCATTTTGCGACCGGTGATTCGCAACGCGTTCATCAGATCCAGCAGTGTTGCTTTCGCTTTCGCAAAGTCGCCGCGGTCCTGCATAATTTCCACGAGAGAGAGTTCCGCTCCCAACCAGCCGGCCCGCTGGCGCTGATCTCTCGCGGTGAGCGCACGTAAGATTTTCTCAGCCTCATCGAGCCGACCAAGCGTGCGCAGACATTGCACCTTGTAAATGCGGGCCGCATCCATGGTGCCTGCCACGATGTGCGGGGATGTGCCTTCGAGAGCGATGAATTTGTCCATCTTCGCAAGGAAGGCGGCATTCTCCTTGCCGTATTCGACAATTACACGTTCCTTGCGAATCTCCAATTGGATGCGGTCTCTGAAATCATACTTGGACTCGGCTTGTCTGGCCAGTCCATCGTCGATCAAAACACGCGCTTTTTCGGTAAAATCCAAGTCTAACAAAATCCCCGCCATCCTAAGTGTGGCGGACCAGTATTGGTCCTCGCTCTCTCTCACGACCTTGGATTTTTTATCCACGCCTGCATTGTGTTTTTTCACCGCATTACTCCACCGGCGCACCCACGTGCAGCGCTCGATCGCTTTATCCCACTGCCCCATTCCCTGATCTTCGTCAGCGAGCGCTAGCATCAGGCTCGTCAGCATGTTGTCGAGGAAGATAGGCTTCGAGGCATCCCACTTCGTCTCATGCCGTTGCCAGTAAACGACCGACCGACCATTGGGCAGCATCATAGGAAAATTCCTCGATTTCACTAAGGGCACCATCATATCCCAATCGCCCTGCTCAGGTAGCTTATTCGGATCCAGATCGAATCCGATTTTTTTGTAATAGTCCTCCGCTTCATTCATAACCGCCCGCGCATTCGCCCATTGGCACAGCCCAGAATAAGAGACCACGAGATTCGCTCTGACATGCATCATCCAGTCGAATCTATTTTCAGTTTTTGCCAAATCAAAGATAGACTTGTAGAGCAGCATTTCCCACTCTTTATCTTTCGTGCCGCTATCATGTTGTGCTTCATGCCATACCCAGAAGCCCCATTGGTCAAAGGCTTTGAAACGATTGAGCTTATTTGGATCCGCGACCTTGATGTGGGCAAACCACGCCTTCCACGCGGCGGGGATGCGGGCTGCTGCATCGGCATTCCCTTCTTCGGCACGTATCCTCCGCAACTTACGCAGATACGGGCCAGTATACCAGCGATCCCCCGTGTATTCTATGTCCGGATAAGGAAGCTTCGCGTCGGGATTGATCGTTTCGAATGGTTTGTTAGCCCCCTCTGCCGCCTGAGCCGCACAGGGATTCATGCATAGAATTGCCGCTGTGAAAAATGCGCCAAATTTTAGTCTTTTCATTGCCTGAGCTATCCCTTAATGTCCCCTCCTGTAAAGCACAATTCTTATGAAATTTCTACTCATTTGCGCATGGACCTTGCTCACGAGCTGCCTGGGTGCTTTTGCTGAAACGCTGGACCAAGCGCTCGATCGTATTCTTGCCGGAGAAAAACTCACTCAGGAGCAAATCGATGCCATCACTGACATGCAAGAGTTTGGCCCCTTGGTGAACGGGAAAAGGAACAATGGCAGTATCTACTTGCAGTATGTGAAGCGATCCATCGTCGATCCCGCAAGGCACGGCGGATGGCCAACTCGCGCGACAATGGTCTTCGAGGAACGCGCGCAGGCGAAGACCTACCGCGAGCTCAAAGCGATCTACGAAACGCAGAAAACACCCGTCGTTGCCTATGCTCTCGTTTGCCCGACGATGTACGTGAATGATTTCAAGCTTCTCCCCGAACTCATCGCGAAGATTGGCGAAAACAAGCATCTGAAGGCGCATTTTGACAAGGTTTACACGTCGAGATGGAAGCCTCTGCTCGATCCAGATTTTTGAACGTAGGGCGGGCCGTAATCTACGTCCATTACATGACTGCTGTCCGATTACTTGGCGGTCTATTTGTTAGATGACGTACGGCATCAACAGCCATTTCTGAAATTATGAAAATTCTGAAATTCTGTTAAAACTGGCCGCGAATCACCAGCATCGCCCCGAACAATCTCGCAATAATTCCCAGCTCTCAAGCCCTGCTTCTGCACCACCCATGGCCACAAGCCAGATTACCGAAACTAAAACAATTCCCATCACCCTGCTCTGGCAGCAGATGCGCGGCTTCCGTGGCAAGTATGCGTGGGCCATCGCGGCACTGTTTGTGTTCACCGCGATCAACTACATCACCCCGCTCATCGCCAGTGCGACGATCGATTTCGCCCTCGAGCAAAAGCCGAACGACAATCCAATCACCACCCGAATCCGCACAGGGACAGGAGGTGCAGTGTATTGTGAAAATGCCTGAAAGAGGCTGAAAT
>ERZ1066127.178-NODE-178-length-40682-cov-17.103823_pt1 | contig 40682 bp, 35 predicted proteins | sample MGYA00382774_ERZ1066127 | MGnify/ENA primary metagenome ERZ1066127 (study PRJEB33369, sample SAMEA5778357) | biofilm metagenome | biome: Industrial cooling water; feature: Water cooling tower basin; material: Biofilm | place: United Arab Emirates | collected...
AAAACTTGGTTTCTCAGCTATGACGTTTGAAGAAGAAAAATCGTTAGGTACTAAATGGCAACTGGTTTGAATATCAATACTCTCCGGTGTACGATGAAAAGCGGCAGATTAGCGGTATTGTACTTGCTGCTTTGGATATAACCGTGCTCAAATACAGCATCATGCAGTTGGAAAGCCAGCAACACTTTCTGGGAACTATTCTCGCTGCTATTCCCGGCGGAATCTACATTTATGATGTTATTTGCAATGCTAATGTTTACGCCAGTCCAAGCATTACTCATATTCTTGGCTACACACCGGTTGAATTGCAAGTAATGGGTGAAAACTTCCTTTTTCGCCATATTCACGAAGATGATATTTCTCGTGTTATACAGCATTTGCGCGAAATTGAATTCAGTTCCTCAGATAAAGAGGCAAATATCGAGTACCGCTTCCGTCATAAAGGCGGTTATTGGGTTTGGCTTGGTAGTAGAGATATTCCTTTTTCTCGTAATCAAGACGGAAAAATTACTCAATTTTTGGGAGTCCTGAGCGATATTACCCAAAAGAAAGAGGCAGAAATGGAAATTCTTCACTTGAATGAAGTGTTAGAATATCGTGTTGAAGAGCGCACTCGACGGCTTGAAGATCTCAATCGAGAAAAAGATGAAATTTTGAGTATTGCCGCCCATGACTTAAAAAATCCTATTGCCGGTATTCGCACCGGTGCAGAGATCATTGCTATGATGGCAAAGAAAAATGAGGTTGAGCGTATCGAACAGTACACGCGGCTTACTATTGAGGCGTGTGCAATGATGGTCGAAATTATCAATAATCTTTTAGACGTGGGTAAACTGGAAAGCGGACAAATGCAAATCAATCTTCAACCTACGTCTTTACGGATTCTTACGCAGGTAATTGAAGCAAATCAAGAATTAGCATTGCGGAAGGGGATAATAATTCATAATCGAGTTGATATAAATCTTATGGTCCACGCCGATGAAAAGTCCCTACGTCAAGTGATGGATAATCTCATTTCCAACGCTGTAAAGTATTCCCCACATTGGAAATCTATTACTATTAGTACCGAAGTGCATAACAGGGATACTATGGTATTTGTTCGGATTTGTGTGCAAGACGAAGGTCCGGGTCTTTCTGCCGATGACAAAACCAAGCTTTTTGGCAAATTTGCCCGTCTTTCGGCAATGCCGACTGCTGGCGAAAGTTCGACAGGTTTGGGGTTATCTATTGTCAAAAGACTTGTGGATTTGCAAGCGGGGCGGGTTTGGTGCGACAGTGAATTGGGAAAAGGAGCAACGTTTTGTGTCGAATTACCAATGGTGTTGTTGGATTAAATCATAGAGATATCTCCAGAGCGGAGCATAAAAAACGTTTGTCCCAGAACCTGTGCGTAGATGTACAAAAGAACTTGTCCTCTTTCAAGAAAAAAGCATTCCTGCTAATCCTGTAATGTTTGTATATTCGTATTCCTTATCGTAATACTCAAATTTAACGCACAAGTTTGATATGTGCGAATTTGATTATACATCGTTTGGGTGTATAATCTTGTTGTAACTTTTGTAAGGTACTATGCGCTTTTTGTTCCGAATATCGTTGACTGCTTTTGTACTTATAACGTTTGCAAATCCGACAATTCTTTCTGCAACGTTGACGATGTTCTCTCATAGTGTTTCGTGTTCTCCTCTGATGGATTCTTTGCCGAAGCAGGGTGTTTCTACGGGATTTTCTGATCTAGACTGTCCAAAGACAACACTTAATAGCAGTTCCCGTTCGGATACAGTTGTCGTCAACGAAAATCTGCCGCCAACATCTATCAAAGAGACTGATTGGCAGATGCAAGCAGAACAAGACAGCACCATGAAAGATATACCTGTCTCACCTGTGTTATTTACTTCACCAAGCCTTTTGTCACGTTCTTTAACCAGCGAGCGACCTTACCGGTACACGCTTGACGGTTCACCAATGCGCAAAACGACACAAATAGATATTGGAAAAGCCCTATTGTATGGTGGTGCTTATTCACTTGCAGTGGGAGCAGCGCAGTACTACCAATATCAAGCGTTTTGGGCGGATAGGCTCTCATTTCGGATTATCGAGGACGGTGATTTAGAATTGGGGGCTGATAAATGTGGGCATGTGTTTGCAGGGTATTTTATGTCGAAATTCTCAACTGACATTTTGTTGACTGTTGGTTTTAGTGAGGATATGGCAACAATCGGAGGGGGGTTGATGGGGCTTGGGTATCAGTTCTTTGTCGAGGTCCAGGACGGATATGGCAAAAACTGGGGCTTTTCTCCCAGCGATATGATTGCTAATACTATAGGCGCAGGTTTGCATATTGGGCAGCGTTATGTTCCCGGGTTGCAATATGTGAAGATGAAAGCCGAATTTTATCCTGCTCCGTGGTTTGGAGAAAAAACCCGTAAAGGCTCATCAACGCCAATCGATGATTATAGTGCTTGGACGTGGTGGCTATCGTTGGATGTGCACGGAATCTTACCGGACGCAGCAAAACCCTATTGGCCCTCATGGCTTAATCTTGCCTTTGGGTATGCTTCACGGAACTTGGAATGGGACGGAGAACAGTCTCGGCGATATATTATCAGTTTAGATTACGACCTAGAAAAACTCCTGCCGGATGGCGTGCCATTTTGGAATTGGCTGCGGCAATATCTGAACATTCTGAAACTTCCCGCTCCGGCGCTTGAATTTGGTGTTTTTGATGATGGCAAAGGTAATATCCGCCCAATGCCTGTTCGTGCATATTTGGTGTTTCCGTTCAAAATTCCATTTTAGTAACTGTTACCTCAATGCGATGAAAATACTGCGGTTTTATGGTGTTGTTTGGGCGCTTGGTCTTGCACTTGTTGTACCTGTTTTGGCTCAAGAGTTGAATACAGTGCAAGATTCAACAGAAATAGTTTCTGAAGCACCACGTGTAGGAATTGGAGTGAGCGTTTTGCCGTACACGTTTCCGAATAACGATACATATCTGGTGCAGCCTACAGGCGTTCACTCGTGGTATGTGCCTGTGCAATTTGGGAAGCATTTTCGCTGGGAAACAGAATTTGCCTTTTCGCAAACGAATGATTCTCTGCAATTTACTTTGAATAATAATACCGTTCCGGCTCGACATTACCGTGTTACAACGTTTGCGCGGGTGGGTATGGGAGTGTATTATGTGCATCCATTTGATGCGCAGACACGCTTGTATGGTGGTGTGCGTTCAGGTCTTGTGAGTGTTTCTGTGCGGTGGGAAACATTCCTGCTAGATAGAATGATGGCAAAACCGTTTGAATATTTTGAAAATATCGGTTCATTTTGGATTGGCGGGATTTTAGGTTTTGAATATCGCTTGGGTGGACATTTTGCCGTGGGCGCCGAAGCACATCTGACAAGCTATGTCACCGGTGCAGTACATTCATTAAGTCCTTTACCAAACGAGTATCCAATCCGATTTCCGGTTGGGCGCACCAGTGATGTTGTTGTTAGTTCGGCAAATGTTGCATTCCGATTTTTTTTCTGAAATAATACTTTGGCAAAGTCGTGCTTGGTGCCAAGGAGTTTTTTTTGTCAAAGAAAAAGATCAGGTATCGGTTTTAAGACAATATTTTCCACAATTACATAAAAAATCCTGTCCGTTGTATGAAGAGAAATCCGTAAATTTGCCGCACATTTCTCTTCACCTATTCAATACATCTATTTTAATACATTTAATTTAGTCGTAACACGCTATGAATATCGCAGTAACCGGCGGAGCAGGCTTTATCGGCTCACATATTGTCGATAGCTACATTGAAGCGGGACATAACGTCATTATTATTGACGATATGAGTTCCGGTGTAAAAACCAATATCAATTCCAAAGCAACATTCTACAAAATTGGGATTGGTGATAAAAAAATTACTCAACTTTTGAAAGATGAAAAAATCGAAGTGCTGAATCATCATGCGGCACAAATTAGCGTCCGTGTGTCGGTTGAAGACCCGAAAGCTGATGCTCAAGTGAATATCCTTGATACACTCAATCTTTACGAAGCTGCCCGTGCCGCAGGAGTACGTCGCATTGTTTTCGCATCGAGTGGTGGTGCTATTTATGGTGAACAAGATTATTTTCCTGCTGATGAAAAGCATTCCAAGCGCCCGCTTTCGCCGTACGGTGTGAGCAAATTGGCAAATGAAAAATATCTTGGCTATTATAAAGCCGTACATGGTATTGAGAATGTCATTTTTCGCTATACCAATGTTTATGGACCACGCCAAAACCCACACGGCGAAGCAGGCGTTATTGCTATTTTTGCGCTCAAAATGCTTAAAGGTGAACAGCCCGTCATCAACGGTGAGGGCACACAAACTCGTGATTACGTCTATGTCGGTGATGTCGCACGGGCAAATGTTTTGGCATTAACTGAGACGGCACGCGGCATTTACAATGTTTCGACAGGAGCAGAATATAGTGTCAATACACTTTATCAACTTCTGCAAATGAAAATCGGCAAACCTTTCAAACGCCAGCACGGACCTGCAAAGCCTGGTGAGCAAAAACGAAGCGTTTGTACGTCTTCCAAAATGAAAAACCTCTTGCAATGGCAGCCCGAAGTCAGTTTTGAAGAGGGACTGGGGCGCACCGTTGATTGGTTCAAAGCGAATACGAAGTAACTGCGTTGTTTTTTGCAAACACAGCGCAAAGCGATAATAGCCTTACTACAAAGTGGTGTTCTGTTGAAATGCCAATACATATCATGCCCGTCGAATCGTTATTGCTGTTCGACGGGTTTTGTTTAGCAATGACCTTGAAATTTGAATGTTTCACTCCTAACCATACAACTTATGTCCAGTACCAGCGCACATAAAACGTCCGATAAAATCTGGACGTATTCCAACGGACTCAGTATGCTTCGAGCTTTGCTGACGATTCCTTCGGCGGTATTACTCTGGCAAGGGCATAATTACATTGCATATTCGATTGGTGTCTTAGCGTATATCACCGATTTGTTGGATGGCTGGCTTGCCAGAAAATTGAATGAAGTCAGTGAAGCGGGAAAAATTATTGACCCGCTTGCCGATAAAATCTATGTTGCCGTAATTACGGGTATGCTGGTCGTACAGGGGCGCTTGCCGTTGTGGTTTGTTGCTTTGGTGATTTCGCGGGATATACTGATTATGCTTGCTGGGATATATCTCACGAAACGCACCGGATTTGTGATGCCGTCAAACACTGCAGGAAAAATCGCAGTGTTTTGTATGATTGTTATGATGTCTTGTGTGGTGTTGGAAGCGCCTCTTTGGGCTATTGAATATAGTATGATTGCTGCTTTGGTGATGATTTTTGTTTCGTCCGTTCTCTATGTCATTAGGTTTGTGAACGTACTGAAAAAAGGTGTGGATGCTGCCTAAGGTGCGGCGGTATTTCAGAGACTTTTGGGAAACGCTGTGTACTCGAAGGTCAGCATTTTTTTTATTCTTGTCTCCATTTGTCAATTTCTTTGCGCATGAAAGACGTACAGACACCATTTGTTTCTGCTCAAAAACACCCGTCCTCACTTGCTTCACTGAGGCTGTCTTTATTTATTGCCCGTCGGTATTTGCGTTCTAAACATTCACTGAATTTTATTACCGTTATTACGAGTATTTCGATCGCCGGAATTATGCTGGGTGTTGCGGCGTTGATTATCGTGATGTCGCTTTTTAACGGCTTCCAATCGCTGATAGATCGCTTTTTGATTGGCTTTGACCCGCATATTCGCATTAGCACAGCTACCAGTGACAATACACCATCTTTTTCATCATGGATTCAAGCAAATGATTCACTTGAAGCAGTAATTGTCAACGCCTTACAGCCACTAGGTGCTTCACAACTTGCTCCGGTAGCGAGTGGAAAAATGGTCTGCATCAATGGGCGTTCTATGCAGCCATTTCAACTTGTCGGTATCGAAGAAGCCAGAGTTGACGCTGTTTCTGGGATTCGGAAAACGCTTGTAACGGGAGAATTTCGTTTGGAGACGAGTCTGCAATACGTCCCTTTGGTCATGGGAGCTTCGTTGGCGGATAATTTACGTCTCGTCGTTGGCGATACGGTGCAATTATTATCGCCTAATGCCATAGAAGCCGCAATAACACAGGCAGTCCAACCGAAAATGATACGCGGTGTCATTGTCGGCGTATTCCAATCGAATACGAAAGAATATGATGCTACACAAGCCTATACATCGCTAACAGCAGCACGCCGTTTGCTAAAATTGCCGGAGAGTGCAGCACAATCAATCGACATTCGTTTACAAGACGTTCAGGCGAGCAATTCCGCAAAAACATTGTTGCAACAAGCCCTACCGACACGTTACCGTATTGAAACGTGGTTCGATTTGCACCGTGAACTTTACAATGTTATGCGATTTGAGCGCTTGGCAGCATTTTGTGTGTTGTTTATCATTGTGTTGGTGGCAGTGTTCAATATCTTCGCATCGCTTTCGATGACTGTCGCAGAGAAACGTGCGGAAATTGGTATGCTCAAGGCGCTTGGAGCGCCATCATCATTGATTATCACGATATTTTTTAGCCATAGTTTGCTGGTCGGTCTGACCGGAACGGTGCTTGGTGCTGTGTTGGGGATTGGGCTGTGTTGGGGGCAAATGAATTTTGGTTGGATTGCTCTCGACACGACGCGCTACGTTATCCCAATTTTACCGCTGTACGTCGAATGGCAAGATGTAGCAATTGTCTGTACTTTGGCGATGATATTAGCATTATTGGCGGGTTTTGCACCTGCTCGGCAAGCAGGCAAAATACGGTCAGCGTTAGCATTGTTACGCAAAGAGCGTATTTAACCTGCGTGTGGTTTTTTTGATGTTCAGAGATTATTATTCCCCAAAAAAGAAAGGTGTAGCCTGAATGGACAGGACTACACCTTTTTATCTAAATGTACTATACAAATGTATAGGAATTTCAGCAATACATCGCGTTTGTGGTTACAAACCGCCCCCACCGGTAATGCGCAAAACTGCTGCCGGAATAAGTCCAAGCAAAATCACTCCCGCGACTGCTAATGCAATCGTTACGCCGGACATACCCGGTGCTGCTGGCTGGATTTCTCCTGTTTCGTGATGACGGAAATACATAGCAACAATCAAACCAAGATAGAAATATGCTGAAATGACGCTTGCCAGAACGCCGACAAGTGCTAACCATGTATAACCCGCTTCGATAGCTGCTGTGAAAAGGTAGTATTTCCCAAAAAAGACAGCAAAAGGCGGCAAGCCGACAAGCGAAAACATGAAGAGCGCCATAACGCCTGCCAAAAGCGGATGACGTTTCGCCAAGCCCGCGTAATCGCTAAATTCCAATTGCTTTCCGTATTCGGTTTCGAGCGCTGAAGCGACGATAAATGCACCTATTTGTGTAAAAAGATACGCAGCTAAATAGAACATCAAACCGCTTGTTCCGCGCCCTGTCCCTGCTACAATGCCAATCATCATGTAACCGGCTTGTGCAATGGAGGAATATGCGAGTAAGCGTTTGACATTTTGCTGTGCGCAAGCGGCAATATTACCATAGAGCATTGAAGCGGCAGAGATCACTGCCAAAAGATGCGTGATTTTTACACTGTCCGGTCCGCCATTAGGAATAAGCGCTGCGCCGAGTTGGATAAACGCCGCAAAAGCAGCCGCTTTGCCTGCTGTACTCATAAACGCCGTAACAACGGTTGGTGCACCTTGGTAAACATCTGGTGCCCAAACATGAAAAGGAAATGCGGCAACTTTGAAACTCAAACCCACGATAATCAATCCCGTACCAGCAAGGAGCAACAGGGGCATTTGCGAACCGTAACTCACGGCAGCGCGAATTGCCGGATATTCCATTTTTCCACCTGTCGCGCCGTAAACAAGCGCCATACCGTACAGCAAAAATCCTGTTGAGAATGCTCCCAAAAGAAAATACTTTAAGCCTGATTCGACTGATAGCGCTTCATTCCGCAAATATGCTGCCAGCACGTAGAAGCTAATGGACATAATTTCAATGCCGATAAACGTAATGAGCAAATGATTTGCGTGTGCCATCAGCATCATACCACTCACTGCGAAAAGAATGAGAACATAGAACTCATCAAATTCCCAATTCATGCGTTGCAAATAAGGACGTGCGGCAATCATGACTAAAATTCCTGCTGCTGCAAAGAGCATATCGAAAAAGTAGGGATACATCCCAATCGTTATCATGCCGTTAAAAGCCGTACCATTTCTGCCCCAAAAGAGTGCAGCAAAGGTAAAGACAATTGCCAAGCCGATGCTGGAATATGGCATCACGATATTGCTCCGATTTTTCGGTACAAATGCACCCAAAAGCATCGCACTTATGCCAAAAAATGAACACAGTGCTATCGGTAATGAATAAAATACGTCTTGCAGCATGGGAATATGAGTTGAAATAAAGGGTTGAAGTTGATTCAAAAGGAGCGACAAATACCGATGTTTTCGACAAACGTAACCGCGTTGTTAGTGTCCGTTAGCGCTGTGCGCGGCGCCTTCTTGCGGTGTTGCATGAAGTTTCTTCAATACAGCAGTATGCTTTGTTGTGCCGAATTTGGTGAGTTCTAATTTGCCCACGATTGCTTTAGTAGATTCTTCGGAAAAGCGCATAAATGTAGAGGGATAAACACCAATCCAAATCATCAAAATTGTTGCAGGAATGAGCGTCGCAAGTTCTTTGGTAGTTAAATCTTTCATTGAAGCGCTCTCTTCATTTGCAAGTTTACCGAAACAAACGTTGTTGTAGAGTTTCAGCATATACATTGCTACAAATGTTCCTGTGGTCGCACCCACAATTCCATATACCCAATTGTTCAAAAAGGGAGAGCGGAACGTTCCCAAAAGCAGCAAATACTCACCAATAAAGCCGTTCAAGCCCGGCAAGCCTGCCAAAGAAAACATGGAAATAGCGAATAAAACGGCAAATATCGGCATAACCTTGGCTACACCACCATAGTCTGCCAAATTTGTTGTACCACGCTGTTGTGTCAAAACGCCTAGGCATAAAAATAAACCCGTTACCGATAAACCGTGATTGAACGTCTGTAAAATAGCGCCTTGAATGCCTTCGGGGGTCATGGAAAAAACACCCATAACCATTGTTCCTAAACTACTTACCAGTGCGAAAGAAGCCAAGCGCCGCATATCGGTTTGTACAATTGCTACCAAAGCGCCATAGACCACAGCAATTGCACCGAGCGTACACATCACTTTTGCGTATTCAATGGATGATTGCGGGAAGAGTTCCAAGCCAAAGCGGATAAGTCCGTAAATACCGATTTTGAAGAGAACAGCACCGACAACAACAGTGGCAACGAGCGGCGATTCCGATTGTACATCGGGAAGCCACGTATGAACAGGGAAAAGGGGAACTTTAATGCAAAACGCAAGCATAAAAGCAAAAAACATCCATTTTTGCGTTTCGAGCGGGATGGTTGGGGCGATTTCACGCAAGACCAAGAGATTTGTTGTGAAATGTCCCGTTGTCTGCTGCACATAGTAGCCAAGCCAAATAAGTGCTACCAGCATGACCAGCGAACCAAACATCGTGTAAATAAAAAACTTGATTGCTGCAAATGCACGGCGTTCTCCGCCCCAAACACCGATGAGAAAATACATCGGTATTAAAATGAGTTCAAAAAAGACGTAAAAAAGGAAGGTGTCTAGTGCGGCAAATATCCCAATAACACCAAACTCCAGGAGGAGAATCAGCGAGTAAAATTCTTTTTCATGCTCTTTGATGCTATCAAATCCCGCCAAGATAACAACGGGCATTGTTAGCGTGGTGAGAAAGACAAATAAGACCGACATCCCGTCCACACCAATACGAAAACCCGCGTCAAGCGTCGGTATCCATGCTTGCGAAGTAAGCATTTGCATATTGGGATTGGAGCGGTCAAATTGCAGCAGCGTCGTTAATCCGAGAAGAAAAGTAACGAGCGACACCAGCAAAGATGAGTATTTTAGCGCTTTCTTAGCATCGCGGCTGACCAGCAAAAGCGCAAGTGCGCCGACAAGAGGTGCGAAGAGCGTTGCAAGGAGCATAGACGGAATCGAAATGTGGTTGTATGAGGATGAATCGGTGATTTTTTCGGGCTGTGCGCACGGAAGCAAGCCGCGTGTGAATTCACGAAGGCACAATTTAGTAAAATCGCCGCGCTTGACAAATTATTTCGCCGTTTTTATCGTTATTTTTGCCGCCGAGACCGGAAAAATTTTGGATTACTTCCATCCTCAGCCTGTGTTGAAAGGTTATAGATAGGTGGTTCTTCTATCGGTATTGTTTCGACAGGCAACGTTTTTTCTTTTGCCACGCGAGAGCGTAAACGTTCTACCCAAATCTGAAAACTCGAGTTTTTCATAGAGCGCCGCATAAGATAGCGTACATCATGCTCGCGTAAGCCAAATTGTTGGAAAATTGCTTCAAATGGTTCTTTTTCCTCCCATGCCATCGTAATAATGCGTTGGCGAACTTCGGGTACTAAGGCTTCAAGGAGTGAGCGAGAATTATTCTTCGGGTGAGAAGGAGAATTCATCATGGTTCGTTACGATAGAATGTGTGCAATGATTATGAAATATTGGGAGATAAGGAACGGTATAAGATGGCGTATAACCATTAACGTGTCTAAATTATTAACGATACAGGCAAGAATTCCACAAGAATGCTAAATACAGCACACCTGTTGATTCAGAAGCCTGATTCTATGCGTAGAGCAGACAGAGCGTTATACTTGGTATTGGTCTCCGCCTCATCGTTCGTGGTTATTTTGTACCAAACCTTACTTGTGAATATTTGTAAAAGCGTGATAACATATTTGACGACGTTCTATTATCGTGTAATAACGTTTTCCGGTTGTCGTCACTAAATGGCAGCATTGGTCTGGCAAGATACAAAATACTTAGTAAAATACTTGAGAATAGTTTCTACTAAAAAGTTTTTGCGAAAAAGTGTGGTAAAAGTACGTTCTTTCGCGTAAGTTTGCAAAAGCGTTTCCATAACTTTCACCGCAATTCTTACAACTGTTTTTGACGAAACGCTCTTTTGAACTCCATCACTTTTTTACTGCATCATGCAACGCTTTATAAAGCCAATTATTATTACGGCTTGTCTTCTTGCTGCTTTTGGGGCAATTTTTCTCTACCGCAGCAAATCTGCTAAATCTGAATCTTCCGGCGCTGTCTCCAATTCTTCCGGTAATTCTTCTAGTAACTCCTCTGCCAATGTAGGTGGGGGAGGGAAAGCGCCACCAATGGCTGTTGAGGGTATTATTGCACGAGAAAGTGCTATCGCCAGTGAAACTCTCAGTAGCGGAACGCTTTTGGCAAACGAGGAAGCGGAAATCAAAGCAGAAATTACGGCGCGTATTACCAAAATTAACTTTGCTGAGGGGCAAAATGTTCAGCAAGGACAATTGCTTGTCAAACTCTATGACGGTGATTTGCAAGCGCAATTGCAGCGTGTTCAAGCGCAATATAGCGTCTTGCAAAAAACGATGGAGCGCGAAAAAGCCTTGCTTGCTATTCAAGGAACAAGCCAGCAGGGGCTGGATATTGTCGAGGCACAATTCGCTGCGTCCCGCGCCGATATTGAGGTTGTCAAAGCGAATATCGCAAAAACAGAAATTCGCGCTCCTTTTAACGGCAAAGTAGGATTGCGTTCGTTGAGTGTTGGCGCGGTTGTATCTCCTGCGCAAGTCATTACAACAATTCAGCAAACTGCTTCATTGAAAATGGAATTTAGTTTGCCGGAAAAATACAGCGATGATATCAGTGTTGGTTCGACGGTTCATTTTAATACCGAAAGTGTTACCGATACTCTCAAAGCAAGTATTTATGCTCTTGATGCAAAGATTGACCCTGCTACTCGTACTATTAGAGTTCGCGCTCGCTTTGACAACCGCAAAGGTAATCTTGCTCCTGGAGCATTCGCCAAAGTCCGTGTGCCATTAAAGCAGCAGCGTGGTATTATGATTCCCACACAAGCGGTGATACCGCAAACACGCGGTAAAAGTGTGATTGTTGCCCGCGACGGTAAAGCAACAATGCAGCCTATCGAAACAGGTTTGCGCACTGCCGATAAAGTCGAGGTTGTAAGCGGCTTAGAAGATGGGGATACCGTTGTTACCAAAGGTGTAATGTTCGTCAAACCGCAAATGCCACTGAATTTTACAAAAGTCCTGTAATAATGCCCTTCGCACTTCGATTTGTTCAAACATTTTTGTCTGCCAAGCAACAGAAAGAATCAATTCTCAAAAAATATCTATAACGGATTACACTTAACAATCAGAATTCAGCACTTAACACTTCCCTAGTACCATGCTTCCTGTTTATTACAATACTCTTGATTTTGCGCGGCAGAGCGATGAATCCGACCCGCTTCAGGATTTTCGTAATCGTTTTTTGTTTCCGCAGCATGATGATCGTGAGGTGGTTTATTTTACGGGAAACTCACTGGGGTTGCAGCCGAAGTCTGTACGCACGGCATTAGAGCAGGAGTTGTCTGATTGGGCAGCGCTTGGTGTGGAGGGGCATTTTCATGCTACGACTCCTTGGTGGCAATATCACAAGCCGCTTCAGGAGCCGCTTGCACGTGTTGTGGGTGCAAAGCCCTTGGAAGTTGTTGCCATGAATTCGTTGACGGTGAATCTTCATTTGATGTTGGCGACATTTTATCAACCGACAGCGCAACGGTTCAAGATTATTTGTGAAGCAGGCTCATTCCCTTCGGACGATTATGCACTGGAAACACATGTCCGAATGCGTGGTTTGAAGCCGGAAGACGTGATTATTGAAGTTGCACCGAGACAGGGTGAAATAACGCTGCGAAGCGACGATATTCTGAATGCGATTCGGGAAGCCGGACAAAGCCTTGCTTTGGTCATGTTCGCCGGAGTGCAGTATTATACCGGACAGGTGTTTGATATGAAGTCTATCACCTACGCAGCGCATCAAGTAGGCGCATATGCTTGTTTTGACCTCGCTCATGCTGCCGGAAATATCCCGCTCAAATTGCATGATTGGAAAGTAGATGCGGCGGCGTGGTGTTCGTATAAGTACCTCAATTCTTCGCCCGGCGGTGTTGCGGGAATGTTCATCCATGAACGCCATGCGCTGAACAAGGATTTACCACGCTTGGCAGGTTGGTGGGGAAATGAAGAAGAAGAGCGTTTCCAGATGAAAAAAGGTTTTCGTCCGGCGCTTGGCGCACAGTCGTGGCAACTCAGTAATCCACCTGCGATGCTCATGGCAGCTCACAAAGCCGCTCTGGATGTATTTGACGAAGCAGGAATGGAGCGCCTTCGAGCAAAAAGTGAGCAATTAACGGGCTTTTTGGAGTTTGTTATCCGTGATGTCGCCGGAAGCCGCATAAAAATTATCACACCGAATAATCCTGCCGAGCGTGGAGCGCAATTGTCATTGTTTATTGAAAATAATGGTCGAGCGATATTCGAGTATTTGTTGGCAAATGGCGTGATAGTGGATTGGCGTGAGCCGAATGTGATTCGTGCTGCTCCCGCGCCGCTTTACAACTCATTTGAAGATGTCTGGCGTTTTGGTGATGTGCTGAAAGAAGCGCTTGCACTTTAGTTCTAAACTAGTTCTAAATACGTTGATGTAACGACAAATTATTGTTCCATTTTTTCAGTGTACAACTATGAAATTCGGAATCAAACACGAAAAACTTCCTAAAGATTCACGTCCCGAACAAGGTGGCACATACACACTCTCGTATCAAGGCTCACCGGTGTACACGGCTGAATTCCTGAAATATACCGGTGGTTGCTGGGCAACGGTGCAGGTAAAAGAATCCCTTGACGCATCGCTCCCCTACACTCCGGGCGACACATTCGATATTCGCGTGGCAATGTATGAGTATTCGCTGTAATGGTGGTGTGCGTACTCTAATGTTCGTGAATGCTTGGTAATCCTTGTTTGCCTCGTTGGTCTTTTGTAAGTTGTTGTGTATTTCTTTCATAAATCAGTCTGTCGTATGTCGTCCGTTTCATCGTCTCAATCATCATCTCATCCTGCGGAACACGCTCTGCCGCGTGCTGTACCTACTATTGCCGCGCCCCATGATGAAGTAGAGATGTTTCGCGCATTTGTGGAACTGGTGCGTATTTTGCGTGTGGAATGTCCTTGGGACAGGAAACAAACGCACGCGACGCTGATGCCGCTTTTGCTGGAAGAAGTGTATGAAACAATAGACGCAACAGAAGCCGAGAACGCGCCGGAATTAGCAAAAGAACTCGGTGATATTCTCTTGCACGTCGTTATGAATGCCGTTATTGCTGAAGAAACGCAAGCATTCTCAATGAAGGAAATTTTGCAACGAGAATTTGATAAACTCGTCACACGGCATCCACACGTCTTTGGCGATGTTTCTGCTGATTCTGCGGATGATGTCAAGCGGAATTGGGAGCAAATCAAGATGCGCGAAGGACGTACATCGGTCGTCGAAGGCGTACCGAAGCACCTTCCGGCGCTGCTCAGGGCAACGCGGATTCAAGAGAAAGTTGCTGCTGTTGGGTTTGATTGGGACAATGCCGAAGACGCTTTGGCGAAAGTTGCCGAAGAATTTCAAGAGCTCCGACTTGCCCGCGAAGCCAATAATCAAGCCGATATTGAGGAAGAATTTGGTGATGCGCTTTTCGCACTTGTCAATGCCTCCCGTTTTATCGGTGTTAATGCAGAACAATCGTTACAAAACGCAAACAATAAATTTATGCGCCGATTTAAGCGCATCGAAGAACTTGCTGCGGAAGGTCAGCGAACACTCGATTCTATGAGCCTTGCGGAAATGGATGAGCTATGGAATCAAGCGAAAGCGGAGGAGAAATCCCGCCGATAATATCTTCCGAAATATCCTCAACACGACAACAATTCTTTATTCTATTCGATAGTATTTTCATGAGCAATTGTATTGAAATACGCGGTCTGTCCAAGACCTACAAAAATAATAAGCAACTTATTGAGGCACTCAAGCCGATTGATTTGGATATTGCGCAAGGTGAAATTTTCGGTTTGCTTGGTCCAAACGGTGCCGGTAAAACGACGATGATAAAACTTATGCTCGGTATTATTGCGCCGACAAGCGGTTCATGCCATATTTTGGGCGAAGATATTTCCTCACTGAAAGCAAAAGAACTCATTGGGTATTTGCCTGAAAATCACCGCTTCCCCTTGTATTTAACAGGGCAGCAGATGTTGGAATTTTATGGGAATTTAGGTGGGCTTTCCGGTAAAACGCTCTCGACAAGGATTGACGAGGTGCTGGAGTTTGTTAATATGACGGAATGGCGCAAACTCAAGATTCAGCGCTATTCAAAAGGCATGATGCAGCGTATCGGTTTGGCTCAGGCATTGCTGAACCGTCCGAAATTGCTCTTTTTGGATGAACCGACCGACGGCATTGACCCCGTAGGACGCATGGAAATACGCCATATTCTGGAAGCAGTTCGTGAAGAAGGAACGACAATTTTTGTCAATTCTCACTTGCTTTCCGAAGTCGAACTTATCACCGACCGCGTGGCGATTTTGCGCAAAGGCGTTGTTGTAAAAGCCGGAAATACGCATGAACTCACGCAATCGCATGATACATACATTATCACACTCAGCGCCGGTACGCCTCCCGGAAGTCTTGCCGGAATGACGCATTATAACGCGGAAACGCAGGAAGTTGAACTCATCGCGCATAGTCCTCAAGCGCTCAACGAGGCAATTGATACGCTGCGTAAGCATGAATGTTTGTTGCAATCGGTTGCGCCAAAGAAAAGTACGCTCGAAGAAATTTTTATCGGGCTTATGCACGAAAAACAAGAGCATCTGGCACCTGCTTCCAATTAACAATTGTGTTCCCGTTGGTGTGCGTGAATGGCTTTATCTTTCCGCGCCCGACGGTTTTTTTTGCATACTTTTTTCACAAACACTTTCCCAATGAACGAAATACTTCTCGTAACAGGTGGTGCCGGGTTTATCGGCTCAAACTTTGTTCATTATATTCTCGCCAATACGCCGCATACTGTCATCAATTTGGATGCTCTAACCTATGCGGGGAACTTAGAAAATTTGCGGAGTATTTCACCCCAAAACCCGCGCTATCACTTTATTCACGGCTCAATTCAAAACAAAGAATTTGTTGAGTACATCTGCCGGAAATATGCCGTAACAGGCATCATCAATTTTGCAGCGGAATCCCATGTGGACCGCTCCATTATGAGTGCTGCGCCTTTTGTGGATACGAATGTTCAAGGTACACTTGCCTTGCTCGAAGTGGCGAAAGCCGTGCAAATAAGCCGTTTTGTACAGGTTTCTACTGACGAAGTGTATGGTTCGTTGGGTGCAGACGGTCTTTTTACCGAAGAAACGCCGCTTCAGCCCAATTCTCCGTATTCTGCCTCGAAAGCCGCATCGGATATGCTTGTGCGGGCATTTGTTCATACGCACGGGCTTCCTGCTTTGACAACGCGTTGCTCCAATAACTACGGACCGTTTCAATTCCCCGAAAAACTCATTCCGTTGATGATTGCTAATGCGCTGGAAGATAAACCGCTTCCGGTGTATGGCGACGGGATGAATGTCCGCGATTGGATTTTTGTCGAAGACCATTGCGCTGCTATTTGGGCAGTGTATGAGCGTGGGCGCGTTGGTGAGGTCTATAACGCCGGTGGTGCTTCGGAAAAACCGAATATTGATGTTGTGAAAACGATTTTGAATCTTCTGGGCAAGCCTGAATCCCTCATTAAGTACGTTACAGACCGTCCCGGACATGACCGCCGTTATGCGATTGATTTCACCAAAATCCATCAAGAACTTGGTTGGAAGCCCAAAGAGACATTTGAAAGCGGCATGAAAAAGACGATTGACTGGTATTTGTCCAACAAAGAATGGCTTCAAAACGTGCGTTCCGGCGCATACAAAGAGTATTATGCGAAGCAGTACAGCGCATAGACCCCAGCAAGTGCTGAATCGCCGTATTTTTCCCTTTTGAACAGAATATCATGGCTCGTCAAAATTATCTTGGTGAACGTATCGGCTCGCAAAGCGAGGGGGCAAGCGTTGTAGAATGGACTGCGCTTGCGATAACTCTTGTTTTGTGTGCGTGGGGTTTACTCTCTATTTACAGCGCAACCGTCAATGCCGGAATGCCGACGTACTTCGCAAAACAAGCAATTTTTACCGGCATTGGATTGGCACTGATGGTCGGTATTATCTTTACGCCTGTGCGTTGGATTGAAGTTGCTACGCCGTTTGTCTATGGTCTTGGATTGCTGTTGCTCGTGGCGGTTTTGCTTGTGGGAAAAGTTGTAAACGGGCAGAAAAACTGGATTGCTCTTGGTCCGATTACTTTTCAGCCGTCAGAATTAGCGAAAATATGTACGCTGCTGGCGATTGCCCGATTTTTATCCCGCCCGAATGTGAATCTTCAAACCATTCGAGATTTAGCAACAGTGTTATTGTATGTTGCAGCGCCTGTTGTGTTGATTGTCTTAGAGCCTGATTACGGCTCTGCGACGGTTTTTGGAGCATTGTTTCTTGGTATTGCGCTCTGGGGCGGTGCGGATTTACTCTTGCTCTATGCTCTGGTTACGCCGCCGATAGTTGCCTTGACAGCTCTTTTTGGTGTGAAGCCTTTGCTTGTCGCATTAGTTTTAGTATCGGTAGGAACGTTGATGTTTCGCCGGGCTGTTGTAGTAACGCTCGTCGTTATTGGTATCAATATCGGTGCGGGGTACGTGATGCCTTGGGTGTTTAGTAATGTTCTCAAGCCCTATCAAAAGCAGCGTATTGAAATTTTACTCGACCCGAACAAAGACCCACGTGGACAAGGCTACAACGTTGTACAGTCAAAAATGGCGGTAGGGAGTGGAGGCTTGTGGGGGCGCGGTTTCCAGCAAGGCACACAAACACAATTACGGTATATTCCCAAGCAGTGGACGGATTTTATTTACTGCGTGCCGACCGAGGAATTTGGCTTTGTGGGTGGGACATTAGTTATCGGCTTGCTTGCCGGTTTGTGTATGCGGTTATTGAAAATAGCTGAACTTGTCCAACGAAAATTTGAAAGCACGGTTATTGCCGGAATTGCGAGTATTTGGACGTATCACACATTCATCAATATCGGTATGGCACTTGGTTTATTGCCTGTTATCGGAATTCCTCTACCATTTATGAGTTACGGTGGAACGTCATTGGTGATTAATCTCTGTATGCTGGGTTTAGTGATGAACTTTTTCCGCCAAATGCGCAAACGGTACGATGCGTAGTTGCACTCAAGACCGCACCGTAGTCTTTTTTCCAATGATTACATGGGAGACGTGCTCAATATGTCTATAACCGTAATTATTGATGTTTTGCGGGAAAGCCCGATTTTGCTGCTGTTTGTTGTTATTGCTTTAGGGTATCCGCTTGGTCGCTTGAGTGTTGGCGGGTTGAGTTTAGGCGTAGCGGCGGTACTGTTTGTCGGCATAGCGATTGGGGCTCTTCATCCTAATTTGAAGTTACCGGAACTTGTCTATATTCTTGGTTTGTCGTTATTTGTTTATACAGTCGGATTAAGCAGTGGCGGTAGTTTTTTTGCGTCCTTACGCAAACAGGGGCTTCGGTACAATCTGCTAGCGCTTGTGTGTATCGGCGCTGGGCTTGGTTTGACGATACTTTTGCGGAATGTGCTTGGCTTGAAATCAACAATGGCAGCAGGAATGTTTGCCGGAAGCCTGACAAATACTCCTGCGCTGGCAAATATCCTCGAATTTTTGAAGCATCATGTTTCGGGGCAAAACCCCATGCAAAACCTCGTAATACCGCTTCAAATAATGCTTGCCGAGCCTGTTGTTGCTTATTCTCTTTGTTATCCGATGGGGGTAATCGGGATGATACTTGCGATGAATCTGGCGCAGCAATTTTGGAAGATTTCTTTTTCTCAAAAATCCGGTAACGATGCGGTAGAAGACCGTTTGCTGAGTGCAACCATTCGTGTTATAACGCCGCCGCCGAACATATCATTGGAGCAGTTCCGCGAAGAGCATGGGTGGAATGTCGTTTTTGTCAGAGTTCGGCGGGGAAAGACACTACGATTGGCGGAAAATGATACGCGCTTGCAAGCGGGCGACAGAGTGAGCGTGGTAGCCTCGGCAGAAACCGTAGAAGCTATTGCCCAAACCCTCGGCGAACTAACGGATGAACATTTGGAATATGACCGCAGCGCGTTGGATTTTCGGCGTATTTTTGTTTCGCGTCGCTCGCTTGTCGGCAAAACCATTGCTGAATTACGTTTAGATGAACAATTTGGTGCTGTCGTTACGCGAGTGCGGCGCGGTGATGCAGATTTACTGGCTATTCCGACAATGGAACTGCATTTAGGCGATAGAATCCGCGTTGTTGCTCCGACCGACCGAATGAGTGATTTGACGACCTTTTTCGGAGATTCCTATAAAGCACTCAGTGAGATAGATTTAATGACGTTTGGGCTTGGTATTGCCGCAGGATTACTGCTGGGTTTTATTCCGTTTCCAATGCCGGGCGGCGAAGTTTTTCGCTTGGGTTTTGCCGGCGGACCGTTGATTGTTGGTTTGGTGTTGGGGTACTTCGGGCGGACAGGTACGCTTGTCTGGGATATGCCCTTTAGCGCAAATCTCCTTGTTCGGCAACTTGGTTTGGCGCTCTTTTTGGCTGGTGTTGGCACACGTTCCGGCTATGCGTTTGTCAATACATTTCTCCAACAAGGCGGTCTAAGTATATTCCTTGCCGGAGCGCTTATCACCTGCGCTGTTGTGATATTGGCATTATTGCTGGGGCGTTATGTTTTTGCTATTCCTTTTGACAGGCTGATGGGTATTATCGCCGGAATGCAGACTCAACCGGCGCTTTTGGGCTACGCAGCCGAACAAACCAATAATGATGAGCCGAGTATCGGATACACGACCGTTTATCCTGTGGCGACAATTGTCAAGATTCTTTTTGCCCAATTATTGCTGACTTCGTTGTAGCTTCATTGAAGAATGTGACAGACTTTTTCATTCCGTTCTCTTTTTTCTCTTCCATTTTCTCTTTGTTGAATTATGAACCACTATACCATTATTCGCCGGTTCACTCTGGCAGTATGCTCTGCTTCTCTGCTTGTGGCGACGGCGGTTTCGGGTTTTGCACAAACCGCTTCAGAAGCCGAATGTAAGGCACATTTGCAGCATCTTGCTTCGGATAAACTCATGGGGCGCATGACCGGAACACCCGGTAACGATGAAGCCGCACGCTACATCGCCGATGAATTTCGCAAACAGAATGTTTCGATTGCACCCGGCATGAAATCATACTTTCAACCCGTTCCTTTTATCAAGCGCAATCCGGCGAAATCGGGAACGCTTGTAATCGCGGGCGATACGCTTGCCTTGGAACGCCGTTTTATTCCTACGATGGTGAAAAATGCCGTTTTGTCCGGCAATGCGGTATTTGCCGGATACGGTATTGTGGATTCTGCTTCAAAACGCGATGATTACGCGGGTTTGGATGTGAAAGGTAAAATTGTCATTGTGCAGTTTGGTGAAAACGACAGCACCGATATACGACGCGGCTTTCGTGCAATGATGATGAAACCGCAAATTGCTACGCTCAAAGGTGCAGCAGCGCTGATTGAGCTTTTTACGCCCGAAAATCCGTTTGTGTGGGGCAATATCACAGGGCAATACAAAAGCGGGCGACCGGAATTGGCAACCGAAGTACGCCCGAACACGATGAATTGGGCGATTGTCTATGACGGTGGTAAAAAACTTGCCGCAAAACTCGTCGCTGAAGCTGCACAAAAGCGAACGATTCCTGTTTCGATGACCTTAGAAGAGCCGCGTATGGATTCGATTTTTTCCAACAATGTTGTTGGGGTAATTAAAGGCACAGATCCTCTTCTCAGCCAAGAATACATCTTGCTTTCAGCGCATTATGACCATATCGGTACGGGAAAAAGTGCCGATGGAAAAGATACGATTTACAACGGTGCGCGAGATAATGCCATGGGAACAACGGCATTGCTGGTTGCTGCGAAATATCTTGCTGCAAAGCCGCCGAAACGCTCCGTACTGCTTTTGGCGTGTACAGCTGAAGAAATGGGGCTTTTGGGTAGTCGGTATTATGCGGCAAATCCCGCTGTACCGCATAAAAATGTCGTGTACAACTTAAACACCGATAACGCAGGTTTTAATGACACAACACTTGTAACAATTTTCGGCTATGACCGCACCAGTGTTCAATCCTTGATTGATGAGGCGGCAAAGATGAACGGTTTGACCGCGAAAGGCGACCCTGCGCCGGAACAAAACCTTTTCGACCGCTCGGATAATGTAAGTTTTGCGCGAGTTGGCATTCCCGCACCGACGCTTTCTGCGGGCTTTACGGCTTTTGATGCTGAGATTAACAAGTATTATCATCAACTTGGTGATGAAGCCGGAGAAAACTTTAATTTCCGTTATTTTGCAAAATATGTGAATACCTTTCTTGCTGCCAGCCGCCTGATTGCTGATGCGAAAGACCGTCCGCGCTGGAAAGCCGGAGATAAATACGAGCCTGCTTTCAAAACGCTCTACGGCGAAAAATAACTCTGATTCTTTTCAAGCCCTGCCTTGTACGAGTTCAGGCAGGGCTTCATTTTTTTCTTGGAATTATGTCTGAAAACCGCTCTGTTACTCATCGTTCGCAAGTTCGAGTACGATACGCCGACACGGACAAAATGAAAATTGTCTATAACGGAAATTATTTGATTTACTTTGAAATCGGGCGGACAGAACTGCTTCGTGCCTGTGGTTTGCCGTATGTCGAGTTAGAGAAAGCAGGGTTTTTACTGCCGGTGTTAGAGGCGTTTGCACGGTATAAAGCACCTGCTGTGTATGATGACCTGTTGGATATTTACGCCACCTACACACTAGAACGTACACCAACGATTCGCATTGAATATGTGATTAAGCGTGGTGATGAAGAACTTGTCAGCGGCTATACGTCTCATGCTTTTGTCACTGCCGAAGGAATGAAGCCCGTGCGCCCACCAAAAATATTTTTTGACGCTATTGAGCATACCCTCGCAAAAGGCTCATAAACACGTGCTTTGAAAGTGTATCTATCCTTGATTGAGTCGTTCATAAAACGCTGCAAATTCTTTTTTGCCTTTTGCTGTTAAATACGGATAGAGTAACCCCGACGCAATATCCGCATAGAAGCGTGTTTTTTCGGTTTCCTTGCCTGTGTATAAAATTTCCGATTCCGACATCCAAAAATCACCGAGAAGGTAGTTTTGAAGCAATAAGCGCTCTAATTGTTCCGGTGGAATATCCTTGCGCAAAGTGCTTTGCTGTTGTAACAACATGAGTGCAAAAGCAAACTGCTGTTTCCGAATGTCAAAAATTTGTCGAAAATCCTCCCGAATTTCAGGAATCCGCCGCATAATATTCACAAAATCTATCATCAGGAATTTGTAGTGGTACTGCAAAGCGTAGCTTTGATGGAGCGCTCCAAGTACCATGCCCAAGTTCAAATCTTCAGGCTTCCACAGTGCTACTTGGCTATTCATCCCTTCGACGACACGCCTGTAGAGCGTGAAAATTATATCTTCTTTTCTGGGGAAATGGTAGCATAAATTTCCATGACTAATCCCGATTTCTTGAGCAATATGCCGCACAGTGATTGTTTCTACACCGTGTTGGTTGAAGAGTTGCCGTGCTGTTTCCACAATTGTTTCTTTGGTATTTTTTTTTGTGTTGTCTTGCAATCCTGATTTCATCACTAATTGAAGGAATAATCGAGAAATATTTTTTTAGAACGTTTGTTCTAAATAATGAAATTTGTATATTTGAAAATAGTACAAATGTTCTAAATCTCCATAGTTTTTTTGAAGGAAAAATCCCATGAATAATTCATCGATTATTCTCGTTGCCGGTGCAAACGGGCACGCCGGAAAACACATTGTTCCTCTACTTTTAGAGCGTGGTTATCGTTTGCGCCTCATGACGCGCTCTGCTTCACGGTTACGCGAAACATTTCCGGCGGCGGAGTATCCCGCTCTTGAAATCGTTCAGGCAGATATTACCGATAAAGCAAGTCTTCAAGAGGCTTGTAAGGGTGTTCATGCGGTAATTTCTACCGTTGGGGCTTCGTTGGATATGAATGATTTCCGCGACAGACGCTCTTTTCACGCAGTGGATTACGGTGGAAATGTGAATTTGCTTGCAGCCGCAAAAGCGCATGGAGTCAAGAAGTTTGTTTATCTTTCAGCTTTCGGTGGTGAGACAACCGATACTGCCTACACGAATGCACACGAGGCATTTGTCCGAGAGCTTCGTCAAAGCGGCTTGGAATATAGCGTTGTTCGCCCGACGGGATTTTTTTACGTGAATGCCGAGTTTGTGAAAATGGCGCAAAAAGGCTTTGGGATGATTGTTGGTGATGGTAAAGCGCTCACTAATCCAATTCACGAAGAAGATGTTGCGAAGGTCTGTGTAAGCGCCCTAGAAGGTACAGAGCGCGATATTCCTTGTGGTGGGGCGGAAACGTTTTCGCGGGAGGAAATTGTTCGGATGGCATTTGAAGCACTTGGTAGAAAGCCACGCCTCACGCGGATTCCATTTGGCATGATGATTGCCGGAAGTAAGATAGCACGCTTGCTAAATCAGCGCTTGGGAGAAATGGTCGCTTTTGGTGCGGTCGTGGCAACGAAAGATTGTGTCGCTCCGGCAGTCGAAACGCAGCATCGTTTGGCGGAGTATTTTCGGAATACTGCTCGGCATGAGGTATTAGCAAAAGGGTCCTAGAGGTGAATGACGAGGAACGTCTCAGAACGCAGGCTTTTTAAGAGCGGGGCAAATCCACAATGAAGGTTGAACCTTTGCCGACTTCGCTTTCAACGGTGATTGTCCCGCCATGCAGTTCCACAATCTGCTTGACGATTGCCAGTCCGATGCCGGATGAATGTTCTCCGCCCGTTGGTCGAGCAGAAAGTTTTTGAAAATGTCCGAAAAGTTTGCTTTTATCCTCATCAGTCAAGCCCGGACCAAAATCCTGCACGGAAAAGCGCACCATTCCTTGCTTTGTAATGGCAAGGCGAATAATAATCTCTGCGCCATGCGGGGAAAATTTAATGGCATTAGAAATCAGATTTTCCATGACTTGTCTGAGGCGCAATTCATCGCCAAACAGCACACACTCTGCGGTTTCGTTGAATTTGAGTGATTGTTGTTTTTTCTCAGCTTGTCCCAAAAGTAAAAATACCACAGCATTTGCCAGCGCAGTAATATCCATTTCTTGGCGTTTAAGTGTGATTTTACCCATATCCAGCGCTGCCATATCCAGCAGCTCCTCCACAAGCCGGATAGAATGTTCTGTTTCGGCAAGTAGTACGGCAAGTGTTTCTGTGCCTTCCGGAGAATCTGTGCGGAGTTCGGGACTGAGCGATTGTGCCAGAAGACGAATTGTTCCCAATGGATTTTTCAAATCATGCGAAACGACGCTTACCATGCGGGTTTTGAAGGTGTTGGCTGCATCTAATCTTGCATTGCTGAGCTCCAACTCATGATTTTGCTTGTTGAGTGTAGTATTGAGCGTAGCGAGTTCTTGGTTTTGTGCGGTTAAAATAACAGCTTTTTCCTGCTCTTTACGCAAAAGATTGATGCGATATGCCAGCCCCAACGACAAAAGAACAACTTCTAAGACCGACGAAAATCTACTTCCGAACCATGTCCAATAATTATACGGCATAAGCCCGAATCCGATGAGTGTAAAAATAAACACCGAAACAATCAACGCAATCCACGCAATAAGAAAATAATACGCCGGAGTAAAACCACGCCATGCACAAAAAATTGCTGACCAAAGCGTTGTTATCGTTGAAAGTGCTACAATCGTTGAAACAACGGTAATCATTGACCGATACGGCACAACAAACACCAGCAATCCCAGCCCAAGACTGAGTATCATCATGCCTAACATAACGCGATTAAGTCGCGGAGAATTGAGCGAGAGTGCCAAAAAATGTCGCGCAAATTGATTTGCCGTGAATGCCGAAAGCGAAGCGAAAAACAGGTATGCCTTGTTTGACCATACGGGTGATGCTTGCCAAAGATACTGAACAGCAGTGCCATCCAAGCACATTTGGTATATCGTAAAGGCTGAAATGGTAACAACGTAATACAGGTAACTACGGTCATTAACGGCAAAAGCCAGAAAGAGATTGTAGCAGAACATTACCAGCATAATACCGTAGTATGCACCGAAAAAGGCATTTTCCCAGATTTCTTTTTGTCGAAAGCCATCGGGATGCCAAAGCGTCATCGGGACAATGAGCGGTCCTGCAGATGCTATTCGTACATAAATCGTTTGTGTCTCCTGTGGCTTCAAACGTATGCGACAAAGAAAATTTCGGTGCGCTATTTCCCGTGCGCCGAAGGGTTGCATATCCCCGATAAGAAGCCGCTCCCAGCCTCCGGTGCTCTTCGGTCGGTAGATTTCCAGCGTATCAATGTTCGGATAGGCATATTCCAGCAGAAATACTTCTTCGGTTTCGTGAATATCTTTCACGGAAAACCGTAGCCAATAAGCGGATTTTGTAAAACGAAAATTGGGGAATTCTTCGCTTGAACGGTGGAAAAGGGCTTGGTTACTTGTCTTGAAGGCATGATCTTGAATGTCTTGTATCGTCAAACGATGGTCAACGTCTTCACAAAATTCTATAATATTACCCAGACGATATTCATGTTCGGATAGCGTAAGAAGAATAGGAGAGGAGAGGAGTGCAGGGTAAGGCGATACAGTATTTTGTATCGTGACACTGCGCACGGTATTTTGTAATGCAGTTTTCTTTGAAAATAAAAAGACTGCACCAAAAGTACTTTGGAGCAAAAAAGTAAGACAGGTCATGTAGATAAAATAGCGTGATGCCATAGGCTTTTTCGCCTTAGTCTTTTCTTGAACTTGTTTCAAAAAAAGTGACGAGATGTCTTTAGGTAGAAATCTTTCTGCGAATTAGCGCAGCATTTTTTGTCCTGACGTGCGTAGGTGCTTGCGTGAGGGAGAAGTAGTTGTTGCACCGGTATTAAATTGCGAAACGAGGTCTTGTAAGTGAGAAGCCATACTACCGATTTCATCAATTGTGCGGCTGATATCTCCGGTGCTTGCTGCAAAGCGACTTGTGTCAGCGCTGATGCGCTCAACGCTCTGAGCGATATTTGTGCTGGTTGCTGTTTGTTCTTCGCTGGCAGAAGCAAGTTGAGAGATAATATCGGCAACTTTATCCGTACTTCCAATGATATTATTTAATGCTCCGGAGGCTTGTCCTGCTGCGGCTTCTCCACGCCGGACTTCTTCCGTTCCTTGATTCATTGCCGAAACCGCTTGGTGTGTTTCCGATTGAATACGTTTAATCGTCTGAGCGATTTCTTTGGTGGCTTTTTGTGTGCGCTCTGCTAATTTTCGCACTTCGTCGGCAACAACCGCAAAGCCTCGTCCTTGCTCGCCTGCGCGGGCTGCTTCGATTGCTGCATTGAGCGCCAAAAGGTTTGTTTGGTCAGCAATTTCTTCAATCACTTGCACGACTTCACCGATTTGTTCACTCGTTTTGCCGAGTTCTTCAATCGTTGAAGCGGATTTATTCACTACATCCGCAATTTTACTCATTCCTTGAATAGTCGAACCGACAACTGTACCGCCTTGAACGGCTTGCTCATTCGTCAAAGCGGCTTCGTGGGCGGCTGTGGAGGCGAGTTGGGCATTCTCTTGGGAAGTGTAGCTCATTTCTTCAATAGCAGCCGCGATATTTCCAACTTGTTCTGCTTGAGAACGTGCGCCGGACGCAATAGTATCGGCATTTTGTGCAATTTGCTGCACAGAAGCATACAAGCGGCTGACGACTTGTGCAATATCTTCCATCAGGGCATTCAGTGTTTGTTCGTATTCGCGGCGCTTGATTTCTGCCGTGATGTCTTTACTGCCACCAATCATACGCACAAGAACGCCCTGTTCATTACGAATAGCTACACCTGTTGCCAACGACCACAAATACCCGCCGGTCCGTGTGCGCTGGCGAACTTCAACGGCGTAGGAGGCTTTACCCGTTTTATCATTCAAATACCCGACAAATGCTTCTTGTGCGTGTGGGCGGTCGTCGGGGTGCAAGGATTCAACCCATCCGGCAGCCGTTGGTGAAAGTTCATGGCGCGTGGCTTCGGTGTAACCCAGTAATTCCACATACCGCTCGGAAAACCAGACTTTAGATTCGGGATGAAACGGGTCGCCGTTTACGATGGTCATATCCCAAATGCCTTCGTCGCTGGAACGCTCGGCAAATTCAAGGCGTTTGAGCAGAAAATCCATTTGGTCGCTTTGTGTCCTGTACTCATGAATGTCACGCAATAAGCCTATGGACTGAATCGGGCGACCATTGGCATCGCGCTGCGTCGCCGAACGGGAATTAAACCAGCGATATTCGCCGGACTTCGTTTTCAGCCGATACTGCACATCATACGGCGTTTTTCCGCTCGTATCGTTCAAATGTGCTTCCAAGCCGCCTCGCTGCAAGGCAAGGTCTTCGGGGTGCATGATAGCCATCAGCGATTGCATATCGGTCTTGAGTTCAGCAGGAGTATAACCAAGCAGGCGATAGAGCTGTTCCGACCAATATACTTTCCAACCAGAGCGGTCTTGTGGGTTATGCGCCGGATAGGAAATTGTCCAAACCCCATCGGCAAAGGATTGTCCAATAAGGCGAAAGGCATCGGCATCGCGCTGAAGTTCTTGCGAATGACCGGAAAAAGCACGAAAAAATTTGCTGAAAAAGCCCATAAAACCTTGTGAAATGAGGTAGAGAAAGTAGTTGCTGTTATCATTATCCGCGAATATCCGCCAAATCTACGCTTTCTGCGTTCTTGCCTTTGATACGTTCTTGTCTTTGACATGTTCTCGTCTTTGACATGTTCTCGTCTTTGACATGTTCTCGTCTTCGATAGACTGTACCGAGCTTGCAGAAAATTACTCGATAAAACGCTTCGTGATGTCGCCATACGCATCTATGCGGCGGTCGCGTAAAAAGGGCCAATTACGGCGAATTGTCTCAAGGTGCTTAACATCTACATCGGCAGAGATAATCTCTTCTTTTTCGACGGAAGCCTCCGAGAGCATCACTCCTTGCGGGTCGCAGATAAAGGATTGTCCCCAAAACTCAAGTTTTGAGCCTGTTTTATCATCGGTTTCAAGCCCTGTGCGGTTTGTGGCTGCCACATAAACACCGTTAGCGATGGCATGACCACGCTGCACCGTGCGCCATGCGTCGTGCTGTGCTGCGCCGTAGCGAGATTTCTCGTCAGGATGCCAGCCGATTGCCGTTGGGTAAAAAAGAATGACCGCGCCGTTCAGCGCAGCCAAGCGTGCGCCTTCAGGATACCACTGGTCCCAGCAAATGAGTGTTGCGATTCGTCCGACTTTGGTGTCGAATGCCTTAAAACCAAGGTCGCCGGGGGTAAAGTAATACTTTTCGTAAAAAGCCGGGTCGTCGGGAATGTGCATTTTACGGTAGAATCCGGCAATTTCGCCGTCTGCATCAATAATTCCTGCGCTGTTGTGATAAACACCCGGCGCACGACGCTCGAAAATCGGCGCAATAACAACGCTTTTCGTCTTTTTTGCTACGGCACGAAGCGTTGTGATGGTCTCGCTTTTCGGAAATTCTTCTGCTAGGTCAAAGAGTGCCGAATCTTCACGCTGGCAGAAATACGGTGTCATAAACATTTCGGGTAAGCAAATAAGCCTCGCACCGCCGTCGGCTGCTTGTTCAATCATCGAGGCGGCTTTCGCTAAATTTACTGTTTTGTCGGCGCTCATGGACATTTGCACGAGTGCTGTTTTGAAGGTTGGGAGCATACGGAAAGAAAATAATGATGATGAACTTTTGATGTGCAAGTTAAGAGTTATGGATTTTTGACAAAGGTTGTTCGTGCCAAAATATGCCCATTTTGACGCACCTCAAGGATATATGCGCCTTGCGAGAGGTGTTGAAGAGGATAATGGAAGCGAACCGCTTCATTATTGATTGGTAACAATTGTTGGTCGAGAACAAGACCAAGCATATTGGCGCAAACAAGAGTAACTGCACTGCTTGTGGGGATATTGGGCAAGGCAATCGTTATGGATTGATCCGCAGGGTTCGGATAACATAACATTCGTTCCGTGTTTGTTTGCATCAGAACAGATGTTCGCACCTGCTGACGAAGAGAGTCAATAAACCGTTGATTTGTTGGGGTGTTTCCTACGCCAAACTGTACAGAGGTTGGAGCGTTGTTCCACAGCCCAAGATTTGCCGCGCCAATACCGTTAAAATCAGCAATAGTTGAGGTTGTAGAACGAGAATAGACATACCTTAAATTGCTACTAGGAGTAACCAATATTTGATTACCATTGGCTTGTCTGGGTATCCATAAAAAAGGTTGAATGCTGTTTAACACGCCGAGAGTGGCGGTAGAACCCCCGCTAAAATCTCCCCACGCCATAGCGTGAATACTCCCGGAAGTGCCGGAAAAACTCGCTGTTGAGGATTTTATCATGACCATATCTTGAGCAGCAATATCAAAAGTGCGTAATGAATCAGATCGACTAAAATAGGTTTGGTTATCTAAGCCTATGACAACAAGAAAATTTGATTGTAGAAATACTCTACTATCATTCGCAAGAACAATGAGTGTGCCTGAGCTAACGTTTGTCCAAAAAGGTATGTTTGTGAAACGAAAGGCACCGCTTTCAGCATCTGCAAGAGATGGCGTGAAATCTCGTACTATCATTCCTCGCATATCTAACCTGTTTTTTATGACCAAAAGTTCAACAGTATCAGATAGATTCGTACCTCCATTAAAAATTTTATTTACAACCACATCTGGCTGCGCTTGGAGCAAAGAAGCCGACAAAAGAAATAAGAGGCAAACAAGAACAATTTTCATCGCATCAGTTGAAATCATTGTGAAATTGAAGCATCATTGAATGGCATCCGTGAGAGAAGTAGCCTTTAGAAAAGCGCGAAAATACGCCTTCCTTCACAGACGGACAAGTCAAATTTTGATTATGACGTTCAATGTGCGGTATCAAGAAACGTCATTTGCGCTTTTTAGAAGTTGTTTTCTGAGTCGCAGGGCGCATCAGGGCTTCAATCTCTTCTGCTCGTCGAGGCAAAGCGGCAGAAACAATGATCGGTTCGCTGTCGGTAACAAGCACATCATCTTCAATGCGCACACCGATATTCCACCATTTCTTATCACACGGGCTGCCTTCGGGAATGTAAATACCCGGCTCGCAGGTAAATATCATGTTTGGTTGAAAAGTTGCGTATGAACCTGCATCATGGACATCCAAACCGATGTAATGTACCGAGCCGTGTGGGAAATAGCGTTTGTAATCATCGGGATTCGTGATAATGCCGAGTTTCAGCAGTCCTGTGCGAATAATATCCACCGCACGGCTATGCGGATAGCGCCAATCCACGCCTTTACGATATTCCTTGATAGCGGCTTCCTGCGCGGCATAGACGAGATTGTAGATTTCGCGCTGCTCGGGAGAAAACGTTCCACTCACGGGAATCGTGCGTGTGATGTCTGCGGTATAGCCCAAAAATTCCGCTCCGCAGTCCATCAGAAGCACTTCTCCGGCTTTTGCTTGACGGCGGCTTGCGGTGTAGTGAAGAATACAGGAGTTTCCGCCTGCACCAACAATAGAGCCATAGCCGACATCTTCAGCGCCGAGGCGCTTGAATGTCCCCTCCATCGCTGCTTCAATTTCGTATTCGTAGGTATCGGGTTTCGTCGCGGCAATAGCGGCACGGTGTCCGGCAAGAGTGATGTCAATAGCTTTACGCAAAATCCGCAGTTCATCAGCATCTTTGATTTGCCGTAAATCAGCAAGCAAGCGCTTTTGAGAGCGAATCACCGCTTGTGGGTATTGCTTTTGCAGACGCAATCGGGCTTCGCGCTCTACGTTGATAACATCGCCGGAAAGTGGCTCTGTGACGTTTGGTGTGGGAAAAGTCGTGATAAAAAGTGTGTCGCGGCGAAGTGAGGAGTCTTGCGCAGTGCCTGTGGGCTGCATAAGCATTTTTAGCACAGAACTAAAATTGATATTATCAAGAGCTTTTATACCAAACATGGTGCTTGCCCGTTCTGCGCCGATAATTGCTCCCGTCCAAAGTTCGCGGTCTTGTTCGCGTTGTGTGACAAACAACAGTGCTTCGTGCTTAATACCGCTTGAATCCAGATTCTGCGGCAGGATGATTCCTCCCGGAATAAGCAATAAGCGTGACTCAGCTTCGGGAAAACCGCACAAATACAGGAAATCACTGCTTTGACGGTATTCGTAATTGACATCATTTTGGCGATTACGTACATCAGCTGCAATAAAGAGTGCAAGCGACTTCGGAGACATTGTTGCCAATACTTTTTGTCGGCGCTCCTGAAACCGTGTGAGGGGGATGTCTTCTGCATGACGAGGAGCAAGGTAATATGAGGCTCCCGGAGGCTGTGCCGTTAGTAATGACGATTGAAGAGAGCCGAGAAGGAGAATCGCTGCAAACAAGACTGGAAGTTTCATGGTTTTTGTGTATTTTGGGGCGCTTTCCGCAAACGCGATGATAAAGAATTACGAAAGACCATCGCATACTTATGCTAAAAAATACGACAAGAGCAGCACTTGAACAAAGCATTTACGCAACGAATTTGTTTGCCTCTACATTATGAAACATCTTGGACTGTTTGTCAATACGACGAAACCTGATGCGATCGCCTGTACCGAAATTGCGGCAAAACTGGCTCGTGAGAAAGGAATGAAATGCTGTGCTGCGCCGGAAATTGTCGAAAGATTTACTCCCGAAACACAGGCTATCATTGATGCTGTTGAGTATGACGATTTTGATAAACACGCTGATATTGTCGTGTCGTTTGGTGGCGACGGAACAATTCTTGCTGCGGCAAAGCAGTTCTTGGTAGCGGAATTACCGATAATGGGCGTAAATCTTGGGCGCTTGGGTTTTTTGGCGGAATACACCGTTGCGGAGTTGGATGCGGGATTTGCTGCCTTGGCAAAAGGGGAATATATTATTGAGGAGCGGAGTATGCTGGAAAGCAGTATTTCCGTCGAAGGCACGGAAAATCTGAATGAAATGGTTTATGCTATGAACGATTTTGTGATTCACAAAAAAGATTTTGCGCGTATGATGACGGTAGCCGCAACGATAGATGGTGTGCCGGTTGCGGATTATCATGCAGACGGCTTGATTATTTCTACACCGACAGGCTCGACGGCGTATTCGCTTTCCAGTGGTGGTCCGATTGTCGTGCCGACGTGTTCTGTCCTTGTGCTTACGCCTGTTTCACCGCACTCACTGAATATGCGACCGCTTGTTGTGCCGGACACGGTAGAAATTGTTCTTACACCGGGTACGGGCAGTGGTACGACGAGTCTTGTTGCTGATGGACAGATTGTTTCGTCGAAAGAAGAAGGCGAGAGGATTATCATTCGTAAATCGGAGCGCGTGGTGAAATTGCTCAAGCGTGTAGAAAATTCGTATTATGACTTGCTGAAAAATAAACTTCTGTGGTCGCTTTTGACGAAGCAGTAGGAAAATGGCGTGTAACGGTGTAGCGAGTGAGACCACATCTGCATTGCCCTTTCTCTTTCAAACTTTTACGATGAAAACCGATACACTATTTTACAAACTCCTCGAAGCACACCCTGCATTGCTCCTTCGTTTGGCAGATTTACCTGATCTTGCCAGTGTACCGTACCGATTCCATTCTATTGAACTCAAGGAAAAAGCACAACGCTCGGACGGTATTTTATTGCCGGAAGCAGGAGCACCGCCCAATGCGCCGGTTATTATTTCTGAATTTCAATTTTGGGCAGACAAACTGATATACACTCGTTTGGTGAGCGAAACAGCACTTTTTCAACTGCAAATGCCTGAATATGAGCATTTTCAGATGGTGCTTGTGCTACGCTCTCGTGCGATTGATACAGATGCGGGCGTGTGGTCGCATCTGCGCACCGGAGGTGCAATTCATGTCGTGTATCTTGATGAGGCAACTGAAATAGAACATCTTTCCGATGAGCCTTCGGAAAAAGCTGCAATGCTGTTGATGCAGCTCACCGTAACTCCTCCAAACCGTAGTGCCGATGATGCTTTGGTAATGAAACTCAGCGAGACAATTTCGGCAACGAGAAGCGAAGCATTACGAAAGATGTTTCGAGATTTGTTTGTAAGTTTGTACGTCAGTAAATATAAAACTCTTACCATTGACGAGGTACGCGCCATGATTAACACCGTTGAAATTTTTGATGACATCCGAGAAAGCCTTGCTGTTCAACAGTACGGTGAGGAAGTTGCCGCGCAAGTTGCCGCACAAGTGAAACTTGAAAGCGGTATTGCTATGCTTCGTGCGGGTATTCCTCTCCAACAGGTGTCTTCTATTCTTCATCTTTCTGCCGAAACACTCCAAAATGCTTGGGAGTCTGAGGCAGGCAAACAAACCCCATAAGGTAAACGCACACAGCCCATGAAAAAAAACAGCAAATCTACATTCGAGCAGCGTTTAGAGCGTTTGGAAGAAATCGTTGCTTCTCTTGACAGAGGTGATGCGCCAATGGAAGAATTACTCGCGCTCTATGAAGAAGGAACCGGGCTGGTGAAAGAATGTAGCACATTCCTTCAAACTGCCGAACAAAAAGTCTTTACCCTTCAAAATGATACAATAACCAATATCCAACAAGAAGCATAACGCATTTTCTGCGTTTGTGCCGTCTCTACTCTTTTCTGACAATCTATGGCAAAATCATCATCAAAATCACCACGCTCTTCTGCATCACGGTTTTCCGCGTCGCGGCTTTCGGCTCCGGTGCCGTTTTCTCGTAATTATCGTCTGCAAGTTGCTGTGGTTGTACTTTTGGCGCTTGTTCTCTATGGTCAAACGTTGCGTTTTGGTTTGGTAATGGACGATAATATGGTTATTACCGACCATAAAACAGTTCAACAAGGTTTTTCAGGTATTCCGACGCTTTTGACGAAAGATTCCTTTGCCGGTTTTGATGAAACGTACGACCGCACGGGGCAGCGTAAAACCTATCGTCCCGTATCGTTTATTTCCTTTGCGATTGAAAAACAATTGTTCAATAATAACCCAATTGTTGCTCATGGGGTAAATCTTGTGCTGTACGCAATAACACTCGCGGTTCTGCTTGCACTTTTGCGAGAATGGTTCCCCGATGCCGCTCCCGACGCGAAGCCCAATGACCCTCAAGCGCACTATCGTTTATTACCACTCGCCGTAACCTTACTCTTTGCCGCACATCCGGCGCATACGGCTGTAGTGGCGAATATCAAAAGCCGCGACGAAATTTTTGCCCTGCTTTTCGCCGTGTTATCGGTGCTATTTCTTTTTCGGCATTCTCGTTCTGAGAAGCCGCGGGAACTTGTGTATAGCGTGATGTGTTTCATTCTTGCCCTGCTTTCCAAAGAAAGTGCGGTGTTACTTTTACCCACTATTCCGCTTGCATTATACACCTTCACGAATCTTGATACCAAACGGCTTGTGCGGTTAAGTGCGATATTTGGTGCTGCTGCACTTGCATTTTTGCTGCTGTGGTTTGGGCTTGTCGGGCGCGTGGAAGAGGGATTGTATGCTTACAAATTACACAACCCCTTTGTTGGAACATCGCTCGCAGAGCGCACAGCAACGGGCTTTATGACGCTTGGGCTGTACATACTGAAAGCAATTTTTCCTTGGACACTTTCCGAAGGATACACCTACAATGCGCTTCCTGTGGTTTCGTGGACGGATTGGCGGGCGTTGGGCGGGTGTGCGCTGACGCTTGGATTACTGATTTTTGCCGGAATGCGCGTGCTTCGGCGCGAACAATGGGCTTTTGCTGTTATTGCTTTTTTTGCTTCGTTGGTTATTGCATCAAATATGATTGTCTATGCAGGCAGTATGTTTGGCGACCGTTTTTTATACACACCAAGCCTCTTTGCGGTATTGGCACTGGTATTGGTCGTTTTTTCAGCATTTGGTGCAGGTGGAAAACACTTTCGCCTTGCTCCGGTGATAGGCATTATTGCACTTGTACTTGTTGCTTACGCTGTACGAGATTTTATGCGGTTACCGAATTGGCAAACCGATTATAAATTGCTTCAAGCAGACCACCGCTCTACACCGGAAAGTATGATGACCGCTCGCAACTACGCTTCACAGCTTGTTCTTCGGTCGGGGCGCACGCAAAATGAAACCGAGCGGGTTATATTGCTTGACGAGGCAGAATCCGTGATTGCACGGGCTCTCCAAACCGATTCAATCGCTGACCCGGCTTTGTACGATCTTTTGGGGCTTTCTGCTTTACAACGGCGGAATTTCCCTCAAGCAATTAGCTTCGCTACACAGGCAATGGTGCTGGATTCCACAACCCGACAGCCTATACACCGAAAACCGATTTTTCGCCAGAACCTCGCTTCGGTCTATGTTTCACGGGCTGCTGTGGCGATTAATCAAGAGCGCTTGGAAGAAGGAAAGCGCGATTTACAGGCGGCTCTGGCATTGAACCCCAATAACGACAATGCCTACATAAATTTAGGCATGATTTACGGGCGGCAAAAAGAATATAAACAAGCACTTGTTGCTTTCCAAGCCGCTTACAAGGCTAACCCTTCGTCGCAAATTGCCCAGCAATATATTTTTCATATTCAGCAAGCGATGGCAGAAGAGGAAGCAGAAAATGAAGAAAAAGCAGAGGCGGAAAAAGCCAAAAAACTCCGCGATACGCCTTTGAAGAAATGATACAGATGTTGAGGCTCAATACGATATAAGCGATTCCAAAATACCATGATGAATACCAGAATGTGTTTTGAATGGTGATGAAGCCCAGATTATCAGGATTTTCAGGATGGAAATAATGAAATAAATCCTATACATCTTTCAAATTTTTTAATCGACGTTCCTTTGCAGAACATTTAGCACTTCGCACTTAACACTATTTTTTTTACCTTAATTTCACCCTACAACTATGAATAAACAAGTTTTAGAAGGATTGAACAAGCAACTTAATATGGAGTTTGCATCGGCATACGTCTATTTGGCGATGTCGTCTTATTACGAAAGTATAGATTTAGAGGGCTTTTCGGAGTGGTTCAAAGTCAAAGCCCACGAAGAAATGTTCCACGCGATGAAAATTTACACGTACATTGGCGACCGACGCGGGAAGCGCGATTTAACGGCGATTCCTTTGCCGGTGAAAACATGGAAATCCCCACAAGCCGCAGCAGAAGACGCTTATAAGCATGAGTGCAAAGTGTCGGAATCTATTCATAAAATTATGGACATTGCCCGTCAGCACAAAGATCACTCCACTGAGGCGTTTTTGCATTGGTTTGTAATTGAACAAATCGAAGAAGAAGCAGAAGCAGACCGCATTTTCCAAAAAGTAAAAATGGTGGCGGATAATCCGGGCGGACTGTTTATGTTGGACAATTACATGATGGAACGCGCTAAAGTGGATGCTGCTAATGTCGGTAAAGATGCTGAAGGCGGCGAAGAATAATCGCCCGTGATTACTTTCCTCAAGCCTCGTTCAAAGGCGCATTATTGCTGATGTTCGAGGCTTTTTTTCTTTTTATCATTCTTCTATATGATTGAAATTCGCGGCTTACAGAAATCATTTGGCGCAAAAAACGTTCTCAAAGGTGTTGATTTAACCATTAAAACAGGCGAAACGATGTGTGTTATCGGGCGCTCCGGTTGCGGGAAAAGCGTCTTGCTGAAACATATCGTCGGGTTGCTTGCGCCAGACGAAGGAACGGTTTTTGTGGATGGTAAAGAAGTACAGCGTTTGCGTGGTCGTGAACTTTTTGAACTGCGCCGAGGTATCGGGTATGTGTTTCAGGGTGCAGCACTCTTTGATTCTTTGACTGTGTGGGAAAATGTTGTGCTGGGATTGTATGAACACGGTGAACGCCGTAATGAGGTGTTAGACGGCGAAGCGCGGCGCGTGCTTGCTGCTGTGGGGTTGCTGCCGGATATTGCTGATTCGGGTTCGGCAACCTTTGAAAAAGAATACGCAATTTTACGTGATAAAAAACCTTCCGACCTTTCGGGCGGAATGCGTAAGCGTGTAGGAGTGGCACGGGCGCTTGTCGGAAGCCCGAAATATATCCTCTATGACGAACCGACAACCGGTTTAGACCCGATTACATCCGAACAAATTGATAATTTGATTTTAGAACTCTCAAAAAAACTCAGCGTTACTTCGATTGTCATTACGCATGATATGTTTTCGGTGTATAAAGTTGCTCAAAGTGTTGCTATGTTAGAGCAAGGAATGGTGCGCTTTTTCGGTACTGCCGAGGGGCTAAGAACGAGTAATGACGAGGTTGTGCAAGAATTTATTGAACGGTACGAGTAGCGAGATAAGGGACGCTATTCCAAACCGCAAGATTGTATGAACTTTCTACGACATCGCTGAAGATTATTCCACGATAATTGAGCAATATCGAACATTTTTTCCCGCCTAAACGAAAGATTTTTTCTTATGATGTGTCATTCATCATAGAGCCGCCAGCATAGTCTTGTGTGCGGCGATATGAGATGCTTTTTTGCGCAACGATAATCAACCCATAATACCAACAATAATGCTTCATCAACAGCGCGTAGAAACCTGTTCCGATGCCGAATTGATGCGGATTTTCCATTCCTCACCGTCAGAGCGTGAGAGGGTGTTTTCCGAAATATACCGCCGCTATGCACAGCGCACGAAGGTCTATTGTGTGCGGGTTGTCGGCAACGACGATGACGGCAGTGATATTTTTCAGGAGACATTTGTGCGATTTTTTCGTGCTGCCGTCCGCGAACCCCAGATTGAGAACATCGGCGGTTATGTGATGCGGATTGCACGGAATCTTTGTCTCAATCACAAACGCGATACAAAATCTACCGTTACCATTGACGAATGGGAACGTGCCATGCCGGATTTCCCAAATTACGAGCGGGAGGAACTGCTCAATCTTATCGCTGTTGCTCTTGAATACTTGGATTTTGAATATCGGGAAGCCTTTGTTTTACGATATTACCAAGATTGCAGCTACGAGCAAATTGCCGAAGTAACCGGTGCAAGTATTTCCACCGTAACAAACCGCATTTGGCGTGCGAAAGACAAGCTCAAAACGGTCTTGAAGCCGTATTTAGCAGAATTTGAAGCATTTACCGAATAACGCTCATCACCAAATAACGCTCATCACCAAATAACGCTCATCACCAAACACGCTTATCACCAAACAACGCTGAATACTGCATTACTCTATGGACTACACGTACCTCATACACACCTATCTCGAAGGCAGATTAGAAGAGCCTTTGGAGGAAGTTCTTTTTGGAGAACTGAGCCGCAATGGTGCGTTACGCAAAGAGTTGTCGGCACAAATCAATCTGACTAATGCTGCAAAACGTGATGCCTCGTCTATTCTTCCCACCGAAGCCGAAAAAACAGCCCTTTTTGCGGAATTAGGTTTTGCGGAGATAGCCTCAGCAGAAAGCACTTTGGTAGAAAGCGCTTTGGTAGAAAGTGTCGTGGCAGAAAGTATTGGTGCGGCGGAAGCATTATCAGGCGCTTCCAATCTATCCGTCGTGCAGAGCGTGGTTCTTATGCTGTGTAGCGCAATTGCTTTGACGCTGGGCGTACGCAGCGACAGCGTATTTTATGCCAACAACACAGAAAATATACACAACGAAGTATCGGAAAGGCAGGCGCTGAAATTGCCTCTGCTGGTAATGTCAATGCCTCAAGAGCGCACAGAATCTCATTTCTCGGATAATATGAAGTCGAATTATGCTTTTTCACAAAAACCTCTGCCGAGCGCTTCAAATCTTGTTGCTGAAGATGGAAATGTCAACGAAGAATCGCAAGAGCAGGTATATTCATCCTCAGACGATTTTAACAGTGCAAATACTGATATTCAAGCAGTAAAGACCTTCGTCGCCGAATATCCATTACAGACGCAAGCGCGATTGCCTCTTGGTATCAAACATCGTCCGCAACTAAGTTCTACTTTTCTCCAGATGTCGGACAACATGATAGAGCAATTTCCGGTGCAATTGGGCATACGGCATCTTTTAGGAGGTGGAAAATTGGGGCTGCATGGGGCAATTCAGTATGCGTTGAATAAAGAGCAGGCAATCGGCTTTGAGGGTGGCACAGAAGCGGCACGGTTGCTTGTTCGGAATGCGGGAAATGGTGATGTCCGCGCTATGAGCGCTAATGACGAGTCGGTCTTTTCCGGTACGGCGTATTATCGGCATACGTTTACCAGATTTGCTTTATTGCCGAACAAAGCTCTTGTGCCGTTTGTGCAAGGCGGTATAGGCGTTGTCGGAAGGTCTGGCGCAGTTCAGGGAATGGGCGGTTTGCGCTTTGATGTCGCGCCGGAACTTTCTTTTGTATTGGCGGCAGAAGTGAAGATGCCCGTATTCTACGCAGAACAACATTTTCAAAGCAAAACAGGAATTTCTATCGGGATGCAATACCACATTTCTGACAAGTAGTGTCAGAAAAACAATCCATTATTATTTTGTATGATTTCATTATCCCATGAGTATTCATGCGGTCAAGGAGATATGTATGCTTTTTCGGATTGGTGGAAAAATTACCCTTCTCGCTTTGGGTTTGATGTTCGCAACGCTCCATCTTCAGGCACAGGAGGCGGAGGGCGATTCGACAAAAACACAATTTCGATGGATATGGCAAACAATGGGAAAAGTACAGCCAAGCCCCGTCAATCCGGGATTGGGCGAGTATTTTCAGCGAGTCCTCAATGTGCCTGCGCGGTCTGCTTCCTTTCCTTCGGAATCGTTCGCTGTTTCGCCGTTCAACCTTATGCTCACCCATGATAAACTCATCCTGTTTTGTGGGTATAATGCGAATCTTCGATTACTTCGGCCGTTTGGCTTTTATAGCACTGCTTCGCAGGTAGTTCGCGTGAGCAATTATTCTGTTAATCGTTCATACCACGAACTGACCTTTGGCATTGGGTATGCAATCGTGAACACGCCTCGTTTTCGCTTATATCCAAATGTAGCCTTTACTTCAACACTGGATAATTTTTGGATACAATACGCACCCAAGCCTGATTCTATGGCGACTGCACCGTATCCGGCTTCTCAATTTGTAGAAATTTCCGGGCATATCATTGAACTTGCGTTGGGGGCTGATTATCGCTTGCCTTTGACGCACTTTGATATGTACATTATGACGAAACTTGGGTTTAATTTTGAACCGTTAGCACTAGCCGTTAATGCTTCCAATAGTGTAGGCAGAGGAGCATGGGTTTCTCGAAGCGGCATTTTCTTTCAACTCGGTATTGGTTTGGGTTTAGGCACAGAGCGGCGTTGAGGTGCACGATTGTTGTTCAATGCTCAAAAAAAGCCCTTGCTGGATATGCAGCAAGGGCTTTTTTTCTATACGAGTAGAATGAATAGCATCAATTACTGCTGCTCGTCATCCCCTTTTTTCTTAGGAATACTTTGCTCAGGGCTGGAAGTATTTTTTTTGACTTCGCTTTCCTGGCGTTGTTGTTCTTGGCGTTGTTGTTCTTGGCGTTGTTGTTCTTGGCGTTGTTGTTCTTGGCGTTGTT
>ERZ1066127.179-NODE-179-length-40585-cov-12.846632_pt1 | contig 40585 bp, 37 predicted proteins | sample MGYA00382774_ERZ1066127 | MGnify/ENA primary metagenome ERZ1066127 (study PRJEB33369, sample SAMEA5778357) | biofilm metagenome | biome: Industrial cooling water; feature: Water cooling tower basin; material: Biofilm | place: United Arab Emirates | collected...
GTCACGCGGTTGATATGGCCTTCCTCACCGAAGCCATCCGCCTCATGAACGAGCGGATGACTTTGGTGGGCGATTTTTACAAAATCAGCCAATATTTCTTCGAAGCGCCCAGCAGCTACGAAGAGGAAGTGGTAGCCAAACGCTGGAAAGCGCCGGTTCCTGCCTTTGTTGAAAAACTGCAGGCCGCTTTTGCGGGTTTATCTACTTGGGATGCTGCCAGCTGCGAAGCCTGTTTCAACGAAACGGCTGCGGCCATGGAACTCAAGCCCGGACAATTGATGCAGGCTTACCGCCTGGCCATCAGCGGGCAGGGTGCTGGTCCGGCCATTTTTGAACTCACCGCCTTGCTCGGTCGCGATCAGATCGTTGCGCGCCTGGCAGCCGCTCTCAACACCTTAGGTCATGGCTAAAAAAGACAAAAACAAACCCCAGCTCGACGAGCGCCTCGATGGATTCAACATCACCATCAATGAATTTGGTGAAATCAAGAGTACCATGGACATCCGCCAAATCAATGCATTTTTAGACGAAACCGTTGCCGATAAAAAGTTGGTTGACCGCGATGACCACGTGAACAAGACCTTGAAAGAGGAGTACGACGCCAAAAAGGAAGAACAGCAAAAGAAAAAATAAGCCCATGGCCTACGAAAACATTCTTTATTCGGTAGCAGGCGGCATTGCCACCATTACCATCAACCGTCCCGACAAACTCAATGCCCTCAACCGCCTGACCTTGGCTGAAATTGATGGTGCCATGGCGGAGGCCAGTGCCGACGATGTTGTGACCGGCATTTTGCTTACAGGTTCGGGCGAAAAGGCCTTTGCTGCCGGTGCCGACATCAGCGAGTTTGCCGATTTTGATGCTGAACAAGGTACTGAGCTATCGGCTGCTGGGCATGCCATTTTCAACGGCATCGAAAACTGTGAAAAGCCAGTGATTGCCTTGGTGAACGGCTTTGCTTTGGGTGGTGGCTGTGAATTGGCCATGGCCTGCCACATGCGTATTGCTTCGGGTAATGCTCGATTTGGGCAGCCAGAAGTGAATTTGGGTCTCATTCCCGGTTATGCGGGCACCCAGCGTTTGGTGCAATTAGTAGGCAAGGCCAAGGCGTTGGAGTTGTTGCTCACAGGCGATGCCATCAAGGCCGACGAAGCACATCGTTTGGGTTTGGTGAACCACGTGGTAGAAAATGTAGCCGACTTGCGTGCCAAGGGCCTCGAGATTTTGAACAAAATAGCTACCAAAGGTCCGGTTGCCGTGGCCCATTGCATTGCCTTGGTAAACGACTACTACGACATGGAGGAAAACGGTTTCGAAAACGAAATCGAAACTTTCGGTTCGCTTTTTCAAACCCCTGAATTTATAGAAGGAACGCAGGCGTTTTTAGAGAAAAGGGCGCCTAAATTCCGTTAAATCACGGAAGGTGCGCTGAGCGCCTATCAAAGACTCCGGCCAAATCGTTGGATGACACCGAGATCGAGCAGGTTTTACAGGCGCTTTCCTGACTAGCTGTTCCTCGTTACGCTGAACGACGCATCTTTTGAACAGCCTGATAGCATAAAAAAGCCCCCGAATTTCGGGGGCTTTGTTATTTATGCCTTGGCAGCTGCTTCGGCTTCGGCTGCGGCTTTGTCGGCCGCTTCAAAATCGAGCAGGGGGGCCAGCATCACATACCATTTCATGAGTTTGCGCATATCGCTCACGTAAACCTGTTCGCGGTCGTAATTGGGTACCAAGGTTTCGAAGCGGGCAATGATGGCCGTGTTGTCGGCTTTGGCAATGTCGAGATCGCTCAAGTCGGTGTTTTCGGCTTTCATGCGGCGGAAAATGTCTTTGAGTGCTTCCTGGTCGTCGGCGGTATAAACGCTGATATCGTCGAGAGCGGCCACTTTGCTGGTGCCCGGAATCACCGAACGCTTGCCGCTACCGTCGAGGGCTTCTACAATAAAGCCACCCTTGGTGGTGCTCAGTACTTTATACAAACCGGGTTTGCCGGTGATGTTTACAATGCCTTTTAAATCCATATTGCGCTTTTTTGCGGGCTGCTAATTTAGGCGAGTTGGCCGAATTATCATAATGCTGCTTGTTCAAGCTTTGCGCTCCTGCAAAATGCGGTTCATTTGTTCAAGCAAGGCGGTGTATTTGTCTTTCCACAATTCTTTCTCTCTCAAGGCTTGCGTCAGCTGTTCTTGCAGGTCGGTGAATTCCGATTCACTGAGGTAACTGCCCTTGTAGGTGCGGTGGCCCGGATCGTTGCCCAGCAATTCTGCAAAGGGATAATTGAGTTCCTGCCGCAAAAGCAAAAGGGTTTGGTTGTCGATGCTGGCCTTTTCGAACAGGTTGTATATGAACTGCCGGCTGCGCCCCAAACGGCGTGCAAGCTCAGCAATGGGCAGGCCACGGTCAACAATCACTTCTTTTACCAATTCGCCCGCATGCTTCATGAATACAAAAGTGCCGCCATCTGGCGACGGCTTTGTTTACATTATAGCTTGCAAGTATTGACACATATGTCTAAATTGCAATTGTGTAAGGTAGTGACTTTCCTTATCCTCCAAATGGCCGCCCTTCAGCAAGGCGGCTCTTTTTTTAGTAAGAACGCTGGTTGTTCTTCTCCATAAAATTGATAAAGGCGCGGTTTACCACCCGGGTGCCACCAGGCGTGGGGTAATTGCCGCTGAAATACCAATCGCCCGAGTGGGCAGTTGCCAGGTGCAGGTTGCCAATGGTTTGGAAAATCACTTCTACCGGTATCTCCATGCCGGCGGGGGTGACCAGCTGTGCAATTTTGGCGCTGATTTCGGCATCTGTGAAGGGCTCGTAGATTTTTTTCACGTGGTTCACCATCTTTTCGGCAGGCAACTTCTCTTGACTTTTGCAGAGCAGGTACACATCGTTGATGAGGTTCCACATACCGCGTTCTTCTAACAAGGCAATGGCCGCACGAAAGGCAACAAACTCACCCATGCGACTCATGTCTATGCCGTAGCAGTCGGGGTAGCGGATTTGCGGAGCCGAACTCACAATCACAATCTTTTTGGGTTTGAGGCGACCCAGGATGGTGATGATACTTTGTTTGAGTGTGGTGCCGCGCACAATGCTGTCGTCGATTACCACCAAGTTGTCTTGGTTGGGTTGTAAAATGCCAATGGTGGTATCGTACACATGGGCTACAAGCTCGTCGCGCTGGCTGTCGTCGGTAATAAAGGTGCGCAGTTTGGCGTCTTTGATGGCAGCTTTCTCCACACGCGGACGCAGAGAGAGCAAGTTTTTGAGTTGCTCAGCCGGCATGCCGGGTTGTGCCGCAATTTGTTCTACCTTGAACTGGTTGAGGTAATCTTCTACTCCCTTTATCATGCCATAAAAGGCTGTTTCGGCGGTATTGGGAATGTAACTGAACACGGTGTTTTGCAGGTCGCTGTTCACCGACTTCAGTATTTGTGGCACCAGCAATTCACCCAATTTTTTGCGTTCGTTGTAAATGGCAATGTCGTTGCCGCGCGAGAAATAGATGCGTTCGAAGCTGCAGTAGGCAGGTTTTTGTGGTGTGATGATCTCGTCCATACTCAAATGCCCGTTTTTGCGGATGATGAGGGCATGGCCGGGTTTCACTTCTTTGATTGTTTCTACGGGTACGTTGAAGGCTGTAAGTATGGCTGTGCGTTCGGAGGCAACAACGGCCACTTCGTCGTCTTCGAAGAAGTAGGCTGGCCGAATGCCGTGCGGATCGCGCAAAACGAAGGCATCGCCGTGCCCGAGCAAGCCGGCCATGGCATAGCCGCCATCCCAATGTTTGCTAGCTCTTTTGAGGATGCGTACGATGTCGATTTCGCGGGCAATGCGTTCTTGCACTTCGGTTTTGCTCAGGCCCTCACTTTTGTAGCGGGCCATGAGTTCTTCGTTTTCTTCGTCGAGGAAATGGCCTATTTTCTCCATCACCGTAACGGTATCGGCTTTTTCTTTGGGGTGTTGACCCAGTTCTACCAATTGGTTGAAGAGTTCTTCTACATTGGTCATGTTGAAGTTGCCGGCCACCACCAGGTTGCGGGTTTTCCAATTATTTTGGCGTAGAAAGGGGTGGCAGGCCTCGATGGTATTTTTGCCATGGGTGCCGTAGCGCAGGTGTCCTAACAAAAGTTCACCCAAATAAGGAAGCTCACTTTGCATGCGGCTTACTTGCTCAAATATGCTTGGATCGGCTTCGCGGGTCTCTTCAAAATTGGCATAAATGCGGGCGAAGAGGTCTTTAATGGGTTGGCTGTGCACGCTGCGCACCCGGCTGATGTAGCGCTCGCCAGCTGGAACGTCTAGCTTGATGCTGGCCATGCCTGCACCATCTTGTCCGCGGTTGTGCTGCTTTTCCATAAGCAGGTACAATTTGCTGAGGCCATAAAGTGCCGAGCCATATTTTTCGTGGTAATACGTGAGGGGCTTTTTCAGCCGGAGGAGTGCGATACCACACTCGTGTTTGATTGCATCGCTCATGCCAGGGCGCGATTTTTTTAGGAAGCACAAAAGTACGTATTTCCGACGCAGGCCGGAAACCTTATGCCTACGCAACAAAGCACCCGATCACATCGTTCCATGATGGTTGTTTTGTTGTACTTCTCCAGCAAGACGATTTGCTGTATTTTTGTAAATGATCATGCGACTGATAATTAGCGTTTTTTTGGTACTTGTTGCTGGCTCGGCAAAAGCGCAGGTGCCTGTTGGACAATGGCGGGTGCACCTGCCATATGCGTTTGCCACCTCGGTAGAAACCACACCAGAAAGGGTGTATGTTGGCACCCGACATGCCCTTTTTACGGTTGAAAAAGCCGATTTTGAGGTGCGCACCTTGTCGCGTATCAACGGCATGACCGATCAAGGCATCACCGCCATTCGATACAGTTCTCGGCATCAAACGCTCATCGTGGCTTATGAATCGGGCAACATCGACCTCTATAAAAATGGTCGTTTCACCATGATTGATGCCATCGTACGGGCCAATATTCCCGGATTAAAGCGCATCAACCACATCCTGCTCGATGGTCGTTTTGCCTACCTCAGTTGTGCCTTTGGCATTGTTGAACTTGATCTCGACCGCAGCGAAATACGCAATACCTTTATCATCGGTCCCAATGGCAGCCGCTTGCAGGTACATGCCTTGGCGACAGATGCCAACAATTTTTATGCGGCCACCGATAGCGGCTTGTTTTTGGCTTCTCGGAACGCGCCTAATTTATCGAATTTTTCTTTTTGGCAGCCCGAGTCACAATTCAGGGGAAGGGCGCTGCGGCATGCAGCTGCTTTTAATGACGGCATTTACACTGTTGTAGCCGATACCTTGTTCCGCTTTGCAGGGGGCAACTGGACGGCAACCGTGCTCGATGCGGGCTTTCCAAATACAAGCTTGGAGGCTCGAAATGGCTTTTTGCAAATTACCAACAGCTTTCGGGTGTTGAGTTTGGATGCTTCGGGAAATTTGCGTCGAACTTTTTCTGACCCACGCGTTCAGTCGCCACGCATGGCCATAGAAGATGGCATTTTCATCTGGATGGCGGATGATGGGGGTGGACTTTTTCGCTATTTTGAAGGTTTGCCCGAACAAATTGTACCGGCCGGACCAGCCAGTGAAAAATCGGTCCACCTGCATGCTGCCCCTGCAGGGGTGGTGGTTTCTGCCGGCGGGTTCAATTCGGTTTTAGCAAACCGTTTTCAAAGCGAAGGGGCATTTCTTTTCGCGAATGAACAGTGGCGCCAATTAAACCGCAATACCCTGAATGGGGTACCGAACATGGTGGATGTCATTGCTGCTCGATTTGATCCTTTACAGCAGGGCAAATTGTATTTGTTGCCCTGGGGACGTGGTTTGTATGAACTTGAAAACAACGAGCTGAAGCAAGTTTACGACCCAACCAACAGCAGTTTGGAATACATTCCGGGAAGTGTAGACCCAAGCACAGGTAGAGGTGATACGCGTTTGGGGGGCATTGATTTTGACCGCGATGGCAATTTATGGGTAAGCAATTACGGTGCATCGAGGCCCATCGCACGTCGGAAAGTGGATGGAACTTGGGAAAGTTTTTCTCTGGGTGAATTCACCGAGGTAATTGACATGTTGGTTGACAACAGTGGCAACAAATGGGTGCGTTCGCGCTCAGGTGGTGTAGTGGCCTTGAACCGCGACAATACCCAATTCAAAAACGTTAGCACGCCCGAAGGCAGTGGCGGTTTGCCCAGTCCAATTGTAAATTGCATGGCTTTAGACAAACAAGGCGCATTGTGGATTGGTACCAACGAAGGTCCAGCCGTATTTTTCAACCCCAATGTGGTATTTACCCGCGACCGTTTCGATGCCCAACAAATCAAAATCCAGCAAGAGCAGTTTGTCGGCTTTTTGTTAGGAAATGAGGTGGTAACGGCGATTGCCGTTGATGGGGCCGACCGAAAGTGGTTTGGAACCACCAATGGGGTTTGGTTGTTTTCGGCCGATGGCACGCGCCAAATCCATCATTTTACCCGCGAAAACAGTCCACTTTTATCGAACATCATCACCAGTTTGGCCATCCATCCCCAAACGGGTGAGGTATTTATTGGCACCGACCGGGGAGTAATTTCGTACCGTGGTACGGCCACCGAAGGGGTGAATGTGCACAGCGATGTGCAGGTATTTCCCAATCCGGTACGGCCCGAGTACACGGGTTTTGTATCGGTAAATGGCTTGGTGACCAATGCCTGGATCAAAATCACCGACCTTTCGGGGCAGTTGGTGTATCAAACCCGCGCCGATGGTGGGCAGATCAGCTGGAATGGCCATGATTTGAATGGTAAGCGCGTAGCCACCGGGGTGTATTTGGTGCTAGCCACTTCTGATGTAGGCGAAGAGACTGTTGCCGCCAAGATTGTGTTCATTCGTTGAGCAGCTTGCTGTAGTTTTGGGGCATGCAAGTGAAACTTTCGGCCATCGTCTTGCGCACCACGCCCTACAGCGACAGTTCGGTGATTGTGCGGCTGTTTACCGATGGTTTTGGCATGCAATCATACTTAGTGAATGGTGTTCGCAAGAAAAAAGCAGCCATCACGCCAGCCATGTTACAACCGCTCACTTTGGTTCAGGTTGAGGCTTATCAACGAGAAAATGCTGGTTTACAGCGCATCAAAGAACTGCATGTGTATCCGGTTTTGCCACGTTTGCAGCAAGAGCCTTTGTATGGTTTGGCTGCCAGTTTATTAGCTGAGTGTTTGATGCGCGCGGTGCGTGAAGACAGTGAACAGCCCGAACTGTTTGCCTGGTTGCAACAGCAGGTGTTGTTGTTAGAAACTACGGAGCTTCCAGCGGCTGAATTACTGGCTATTTTAACCCGATTTACGGAATGGCTTGGATTTAAACCACAGTTTGACGGCGAAAGGGCGACTTGGTTCAATTTGAAAGAAGGGCGGTTTGAGCCGCAGCACGACATGCGCTCGGTTTACGCATCGGGCACTACGGCACGTCAGTTGGCCTTATTGCTGGTCGAAGATGCATTTGACCGCAACGATTTGCCTGGACAGGCGTATCTCGATGATTTGTTGAAGTATTACCAGTATCACTTGCCCGGATTTAGCTTACCCCGGTCGTTGGAGGTAGTGCGGGAAATGTTGTTCCAATGTTAAATCGTTTTTGGGCTACAGCGAAACATCAATGGACCAAAAGCAGGTGGTATCATGCATTGGCAAGTTTGGCCATGGCCCATTTTTTCATTGCCTTGGGGCGCGAGGATTTGGGTTGGAGCTATATGCATAGCTGGCAATATTGGCTTGATTTGCCTGGCATTGTGTGGGTAAGCTGGAGCAGTTGGTTTGTGCTTGTTTGGTGGACTTCGCTGCTGCAGCCAGCAAATGGCCATTGGACCCATCAAAAATTTAAATGGATAGGCACCTACCTGGCGGTGCTTGTTTGGTTTTTGCTGCAACTGGGCGCAGTGCTCTGGTTGAGTTGGGGGCAAAAGTTGTGGGAAGGTTCCTTTTTATTCAATGAGGGTCCGGTCGCTGCTTTGCTGCTGGCTTTGTTGATGCTGTATCAACACAGGAAGTCTCAGAAATCTGTAGAGGCCATGGAAGCCACCCCACCGGTGGTTCCGCTCCTCTTGGAAGGCCGCATGGGGTCGGAAGTGGTGCTGATTGCGCCATACGACGTGTTGTTTGTTGAAATAGTGGGGGAGCAATGTGTTGCTTGTTTGGTAGATTTCCGAAAACTCAGGTTGACGGCAGGCATGGCCAGTTTAGAAGCACAATTGCCGCCCGAGCTGTTTTTCCGCGCGAATCGCCAGCTGTTGGTGCACCGACAAGCATGTGGGGCATATAAAACCGAAAGGAGCGGCCGGTTGCAATTGAACATCCGCGGCCGAAATGAGGCCGTAGCGGTGAGTCAGCACAAAGGTGCTCGTTTCAAGGCCTGGCTCCATACTGCCTGACTTCGGCTATTTTTTCCCTGCTTTCAGCCCAAAAAGCGATTTATCGTAAAAATCGCGGACCTGTTTTTGTGTTTTTTTGCGGTCGAAACCCAACTTAACTATTCATGTTCTTGCTCATGCTAGGGCTGTTGGCGGTTAACCCTCCTGCCGACAGCAAAAAAAGCCACGCACTAAGCCTTTCGGCGGGAGCTGCTGGGCACCACCGTTACGATGAAAACGTAGGCGCGCTCTGGGAGCGAACCCGAAGCTTACCTTTCGTTCAACTCGATTTACTCATCCAAAAGCCAAACAAACGCCATCTTATTTCGCTTGGAGGTGCTTCTTTTGCTGATCCGAAGGGCCGATTTTCATTTGGATTCAACGACACGACGATGCAGGCTGCTTCAGCAAACTTCATTTTTCTCCGGCAAAGTTTTGAACAGCTCTACCGATTGCAAACACCAGTCAAATCAACCAACATATGGTTGGGTTGGTACCAACATATTGAGTTGGGGGCCCTATTCCATGGCCATGCCTTCTCCACTTTTGGCTATTTGCATCAGCTGCAAGCCGGAATGGCTGCCAGCATGCAGCGAACATGGGGCAAAAGACTCACAGCGGCAGCAGGCTTTCAGTTTCCCTTGTTGTTGTGGGTGGCCCGTTCGCCCTATGCCCTCAATGACGATGATTTTATTGAGCGGCAGGCCAGTCACAACGATTTACGTACCTTAGCCGCTACCTTTGCCGATGGCAGTTTGGTGGCACCCTGGCAATATCCCCAATGGCGGATAGAGGCAAGCTGCACATGGCAAGTAAACAAACGCTTCCAATGTGGCTTTCAGTGGCGTTTTTGGCACCAGCAAAGCAAAAGTATGCTGCCTTTAGCCGTGAACGAGCAGGCAATCTTGCTGAAAGGAGGCTGGAAATGGTGAGGATGTGCATGCTGGGTGCTTGGTTGCTCCTGGCGGGTTCTGGCTGCATGCAGGCAGGAGGCCCTACCGCCATTTCCTCCACAGAAACAGCCACTTTCGCCTATGTGCATCGGCTGTTTAATGAACGTTATGCTTTGCTCGAGCGCAGGGGAGGCGCCTTCGAAAACAGTTACCATGTATACAAAAGCCGGGTATTCGACGGCATGGGCAGCGACAGCTTGTGGACGGTACTCACCCAATGGCTGCAATTGCTGAACGACCCACACGTTCAATTGGTGGCCCCCAACAAGGAGGTGTGGTATGGACATGCCGTTTATCAGTTGCGCCCCAACGATGATCATTTTGATATCCAACGCATTGCGACGCGCCTGACGGCAACCCAAGCAGGCGAAGGCTACATCTTAGGCCGTTTGGGTGGATTGGGTTACATCCATTTTGCGCAAACCGGCAATCAAATGGAAAACTTGGCCAAAGCCATTGCATTGGCCCATGCCGACAGCGACTTGATCATCGACCTGCGGCATAACGAAGGGGGTGACTTTACCTACGCGCTCAAGGCTTTTGCACCACTCAATGCACAGCGTAGACCCATATTTAGCTCAAGAACCAAAAACGGGCCGGGCCGAAACGATTTCACTCCTTGGTTTCATTGGCATTTGGAGGCAGGATCGCAACCTTTTTTGCGAAAGGTGGTGGTATTAACTGACAGATATACTTTCAGTGCTGGCGAACGCAGTGTGATGATGTTGCGTAGTTTACCCAATGTGGTGGTGGTGGGCGATACTACCTTGGGTGGTATCAGTTCGGTCATTCCGCATACGTTGCCCAATGGATGGATCATACGTGTTTCGATTCAGCAAATACTGTCTCCAGCAGGGGAAGCGTTTGAAGGTGTGGGCATTCCTCCGCATGTGTATGTTCCCGGTCAGCCACTTCCAGCCGCCGATGCACCACTCGACACTGCTTTGGCCATTTTGCGCAGATGATAATTTACGGCTTCGCAGGAGTTAGGTCATTGCGGCGGATGTCCTAACTTTAAGCCGTGCAAAAAGTCCTGTTAGTAGCTTTTGGTATCTTGGCCATCAGCCAATACCTGCCCGAATTCATGAATTCGTATGCCCTCATGCTACTGTTGGTGGCCACCTTGGCCTATGCTTGGCGAGAAGGGGGCTGGCAAAGGCCGGCAGCTGCTTGGTGGTATGCCTTGGTAGCGTCGGGTTTGTGGATCATTGCCGGGGGCTTGTATGCACCTACAAACGACCGTTACGGCCAATTGCTGGGCATGCAGGTGGTGCTCATGGTCTTGCCGGCACTGCTGCTTTTGCCGAAACGCCTGCCACACAATTTCCATCGAAAAGCGTGGTGGACCTTTTATGTTGCCGCATTGCTGGCCTCGTTGTATGTAACTGGTATTGGGGTGAGCCGTACCCTGGCTGAGGGCAGGTTGTACGCTTATTTCGCCTCTCATTATTTGTATTATACCGAGTTGGCCGAAAGGCTCATGCACCCAGCCTATTTCAGTGCCTTGATGGCTGTTGCTCTCATGGGTGGAGGTTATTTACGTGAAAAAGGGCATTTCGGCAGTCGCTGGTATTGGCTGGCTCAGGGCTGGTTGCTGCTGTTTTTGCTGCTGCTATCTGCCCGCATGGTGCTTATTGCCCTGCTCATCAGCGGGATTTTGCTGGCCCTTTATCTGGGTTGGCAGCGGGGCAACAAACGTTTGGTGTGGGGTGCGGTCCTCGGTGCACCACTTTTCGCCTTGGCTGTTTTCTGGATTTTGCCAGAGCGGCTACAAAGCAGGTTTACCGAACTTGGCCGCTTTTCATACGACATCAAAGCAAAAGAGTTAGACCAATTCAGCGGTCTTACGGTACGCCTCGCGGAATGGGAGGGGGTATTTGCTGCCTTAGAAGGACATTGGTTGCTGGGCCACGGCACCGGTGCCGGACAGCCAGCCTTGCGGGAGGGTTACGAAAAAATAGGCTTCCAAGTGGGCCTCGATTACGACTATAACGCCCACAACCAATACCTCGAAACCTGGTTGCACAATGGACTCATTGGCTTGCTGCTCCTTTTGGGTGTTTTCGCATTCGCCTTCCGCACCGCTTGGCAGCAACAAAACTGGTTGGCGCTTTGGTTTGTGGTGTTTATGATGCTGTGCCTGCTCAGCGAAAGCATGTTGCTGCGCCACCGTGGCATTTTGTTGCTGGCGGTGTATTTGCCGTTGATGTTGCGGAGAGGTTTAAAAAACGAATTCGGGTCGTAGCTCCGCTATCTTTGTAACAAAGCCTCGCTGCCCCTTGGAAATACCTTTGTCCAGTCGCACTCCCAAAAAACGACCGCTGTTACGCGCCCTGTGGGTGTTTTTGCTGGTGTTGGCTTTGCTGTTGGGCAGTTTGTTGCTGGCGCCGGTGCAAACCTTTTGGTTGCGCAAACTGGCAGCGGCCTACAGCGCCAAGCAGGGCGGAAAAATACGATTGGGCAGCATTCGGGTGGGTTTGGGTGGTAGTCTGCACCTGCACAACTTATTGTTGCTCGAACCCAATGGCGATACTTTGCTTTGGGTAGATGAACTCGAAAGTCGGCTCCGCTGGTGGAAATTGCCCGAGGCACTGGTGATAGATGGCCTTAAGCTGAGCGGTGCCAAGGGGCAATTGCACCTAGACTCGGCCGGACGCTTCAACTTCGCCTACCTGTTGCCACCAACGGGTGCCGACAGCTTGTCGGACAACGATGCCACGACTAGCAGCAACATGCACTATCAAATTGGTCCGGTGCAGCTTCAAAACATCACCTTTGGCTTGCAGGATGGTTTGGCTGGGACCGATTTGCGCCTTCAACTTGATAGTTTGTACCTGCTGGCCGATAGCCTCCAACCTGCCATCAACCGCTACCAACTGTTGCAGTTGGCTGTTCAAGGCCTGGATGTACAATATGCCGATGCAGGCAAAGCCGCAGTTGCCACACCCGATACCAGCCGCACACCCCTCCAACTGCGCGTTGACCAACTCCAAATGGTGCATAGCAGTCTGGAACTGAGCAGTCCGTCCTCCCAAACCCAAGTGTGGCTGGGTGCATTACAACTGCACCTGCCATGGTTTGATTTATTGGGCGAAAAACTACAGCTCGACAGCTTCTTGCTGGCCGATAGCAAGGTGGTGTATCGCGAGAAAAATGCTTTGCGCTCCAAGCAAGAAGTTGCCCATAGCCAACCGCCGACCGCCTTTTCATGGCCCAACTGGCAAGTGCAAGCCAAAGGCATCGACTGGCAACGCAATGTTGTGGAAGTAACACGGCTCGACAGCAGTTTTGGCTACAGCCTCGATCAATTGCAAGCAACAGCCAGCTACCGCCCGGGTTACCTCAACGGCCAATTGCATTTACACGCATTGGCCACCCACAACGGCCTCCAACTAACCAAAGGAAGCGTCCGATTGCAGCTTACAGATACCGAAATGCTTTTGTCGGAATTGGAGCTGCGCAGCAGGGAGTCGGCCATGCGCGGGAGTTTCGAAGCTCGCTACCCACAATTAGCAGCTTTGTTCGATTTAAGCGAGGAGGTGCAAATCAAAAGCAGGGGAGAAGCAGCCTTGTTACCGGCTGAATTTGCTCCGCTTTTAGGTGCTTCCGCAAAAACACCCGAAACTACCGCACTTTTACCCATGCCCCTGGCCTTTCAATGGCAGTTGGCGGGCAACAAACGTGAACTGCAGCTCGATAGCCTCGCCTTGCAATGGGCGTCGGGTACTACGTTGCGTACTTCGGGCACACTCAGCCAGCCCATGGCCCTTGAAAAAATGCGTTTGCGTTTGCCCAACCTCCAATTGCGCACAGTGAAATCGGATATGCAGCTGCTGTATACCGATACCAGTATCGGCCTGCCCGCCTATGCGCAGTTGCAAGGCGGCACTGAATGGAGCTTGCAAGGCTTCAAAGGGGGGCTCAAGCTGTTGTTGCCCGATGGCGATGCTTTGCTCTTTGTGGATGTTGACCAATCCGACACCCTGCGTTATGTGGCCGATGTGCAGTTGGAAGGAACCGCTTGGGCCAAGCTTTTCAAACAGGCCGATTGGGGCGATGTGGCGCTGGGCTTCAGGGCCGAGGGGGTTGGCGCCGATTGGCAAAGTTTGGAGGCCGCATTAGATGGCCGTTTCGACAAATTGCGTTACCGATCCGAAAAATTCGACGGCCTCGATTTTTCGGGCAGCATGCAGGCCGGGAAGTTCGATTTCGGCGCCAAGGTCGATCAAGAAGTTTTGGCATTTAACCTCGTTGCTAAAGGTGATATCGACAGCTTGCGCAATGCCCTCGACCTGCGTTTGCAACTTTTCCGCGCCCAATTGCACCGCCTGGGCTTGCGCGAAGAGGAACTGTTGGCCCGGTTGGAGTTGGAGGCACATTACGAAGCCCAGGCACAAGACCTCAAAGCCCATGTTCAACTGCGCAACGCCCTGTTGCAAGAGGCTGGAGGCAAGCACCAGCTAAAAGAACAATCGGCCCAATTCAGCAGCAATGTGCAAGAAAGTAAGTTGGAGCTTTCGGGTGATTTAGCCAACGGACAAGCACAGGCCAATACGGCATGGGACAGCCTTTATGCACAATTGGTTGCTTTGTTCCGTCAAATGGCCATCGATAGCGCCAGTCGATTGCAGCTATCTGCCGCGTTTAAAGTCCACCCCGCCGCCGAATTGCTGGGCATTTTGGCCGATGAAGGCACCCAACTCGATACGCTCAGCTGGCAAGTGATGCTCGATGGACCCAACCGTAAGCTCGATATGCGTGCCGATTTGCCGGGCTTGGCTTATGCCGATACCCGTTTGAAAGGCCTGCAAGCAGTTACGCGTTTAGATGGCCGCCAACTGGAGGCTTTGGCCAGTTTCAGCCGCTTGGAGCAGGGCGATTTGGTGCAAATTGACAGCACTTGGCTGCGTTTGGCACGTAGATCCGATACCTTGACAGTGGCTTTGGGTGTAAACCGCGAGAATGGACAAGCCTTTTACCGCCTGACTGCCGATTATTTGCCCTTGGAACAGGGTTTTTATGCGCATTTGCAACCACAAGAACTGCTGCTGCAGGGAAGTGCCTGGCAAGTAGCTTATAACAATTTTGTGTGGGTGGCAAATCAACAAATACACAGCGAGGGTTTGGAGCTCAAGCGGGCCGATGAATCGTTTGGCTTACAAGCCGACGGTGGCGATGACCTGGCTTTGTTTTTTGATGGTTTCCGCCTGAGCAACCTCACTGCCTTGCTCGATGCCGATTCGGTGCCTTTGCGTGGCGCTATCAAAGGGCAGTTACAGCTCGAAAATGTTTTCAGCAGGCTGGCCTTTGTGGCCGATTTGCAGGTCGATCGCCTGCGCTTGCCCGATTTGCCTTTGGGCAGTTTGCGCTTGCAGGCCACCAATCCAGCCGGTGATCGCTATGCTTTCACCGCCGCTTTGGCAGGTGCAGGCACCGCCTTTACCGCAGATGGCTTCTACCTGGCCACCGCCCAAAATCCGCGCATAGAGCTGCAATTGCAAGTCGACACCCTGCCCATGCCGCTATTTGCCCAACTCAGTGGCGGGCAACTGCGTGAAGCGGCTGGTTATGTATCGGCCAATTTGCGATTGAGCGGTTCGCCCAATGCGCCCCAATACGATGGTAATTTGGCTTTCAACCAGGCAGCCTTCCGCCTGCAAACCACCAATACCCGCTTGTTGCTGCCAGCAGAACGCATCAGGCTGAACAATGCGGGCATTTATTTCGATCAGTTCGAGCTGCGCGATACATTGAACAACATTTTGGCGGTAAGCGGCCAAATCAAAACGCCCAGTTTGTTGCAGCCACAGCTCGATTTGAAGGTAGAAGCAGGCAATTTCCAGTTGCTGAATGCCTCGCGTGACAACAATCCCTACCTCTACGGCAATGCCGCCATCAACACCAAGGCCCGCATCACTGGTACCCCCGAAAAGCCAGTCATTGACCTCGAAGCCCGCCTCAACAAAGGCAGCAAATTGTGGGTGGTGGTGCCCGAAAGCGAGGCAGCCCTCATTGCCCGCGAGGGGGTGGTGGTGTTCATCGACCCCCATGCCACGGCTTTTGACAGCTTGTTAGCCCCGGCAGGCAGCAGCTCGGTACTGGGTTTGACCCTGCGGGCAGCTTTGCAGGTAGATCCACAAACTGAACTCACGGTGATTGTCGACGAGCGTGCTGGCGACCAATTGGTACTTTCGGGCAAGGCCGATTTGCGCTACGAACTGTTCCCTAACGGCAGGCAAACGCTTACGGGTCGCTACGAAGTGGGCAAAGGCGCCTACGAGCTCAGTTTGTACCAATTGGTGAAACGCAGGTTTGAGTTGGTACCGGGCAGTACCATCACCTGGCGGGGCAATCCCACCGATGCCGCCCTCGATTTGCGCGCCATGTACCGGGTGAAAACCGCCCCGCTCGACCTCATGAGCGAACAACTCAGTGGTGCCGATGCTTCGCAACTCAACCGCTACCGACAAGAGTTGCCTTTTGAAGTGTACACCCGCATCACTGGCGAATTGTTGCGGCCTTCGGTGGCCTTTTCGCTCGATATGCCCGAGGCCCAGCGCGGCGCCATGGATGGGCAGGTGTATGCCCGGGTGCAACGCCTCAACCAGCAAGACGACGAGCTGAACCGGCAAGTGTTTTCGCTTTTGGTACTCAACCGCTTTGTGCCGGCAGTGCAGTCGCAACCGGGTAGTGGTGTGAATGCCAGCTCTTTGGCCCGTTCGAGCGCCAGCCAACTGCTCAGCAGTCAGCTCAACAGCCTCAGCGCCAAATACCTCAAAGGGGTTGATTTGAATGTAAATGTGAACAGCTTCACCGATTACCAAAGCGGACAAGCGGCAGATCGCACCGTGGCCCAGCTGCAATTGCAAAAGAACCTCTTCAACGAGCGTTTGGTAGTACAATTGGGTTCACAGGTAGACCTGGAGGGCAACCGCGCCCGTGAACAAAAAGCCTCCGAATTGTTGGGCGACCTCAGTTTAGAATATCTGCTCAATGCCGACGGTTCGTTGCGCTTGCGGGCCTTTCGCAGGCAACAATTCGAAGGAGTGGTTGAAGGGCAGCTGGTGGTAAGCGGCACTTCATTGGTGTACAGCCGTGAGTTCAACCGTTTTTCGGAGGCTTTTCGAAGTCGGCCTACCCCACAAGTAGAAGCAGTGGACCCAAAAAAGGAGGAAAAGCCATGAGAAAATACGGGCTTTGGTTACCCTTTGTGCTGCTTTTGGGCGCTTGTGGTACACTCAAACGTTTGCCCGCAGGCGAAAAGTTGTACCGAGGTGCCGAGCTGCAATGGGAAGGTGAAGGAGCAGCAACGGCCGAAAAAGAGCTCGCAGCTACCTTGGAGGAAGTGTTGTACCCCGCGCCCAACACCCGCATGGTGGGCAGCTATCCGGCATTGTGGTTGTACCAACGTGCGCAGAGCGATAAAAAACGTTGGTTGGCCAAACAGTTTGCGCCTCAATTCGGCGAAAAACCGGTCTTTGTCAGTCAGGTGAAGCCCGATCAGTTGGCTGCCCTGCTCAAAAACCGACTCGAAAACGAGGGCTTTTTGCGCCACAGCTTGCGTTACGAATGGAAAATGCAAGCAGGCAGTGGCAAACTGGTGTTCTACATTCGTCCGGGTGAACCTTACCGCCTGGCACAATACCAGTGGTGGGGCACCCCCGACAGTTTGGCGCGTTTGCTGTTACCCCAGCTGGTGCTTTCGGCCATAAAACCCGGAAGTAGATACAGCCTCTCCGCCATGGAAGCCGAACGCGAAAGGCTCGATGTTTTTCTTAAAAACCAAGGCTACTACGCCTTTTCGCCCGCCTTCCTGCTTTTCAGGGCCGATACCTCTATGGGTAACAGGCAATTCAGACTCTATTTGTCGGTAAAGCAGGCCACGCCCCCCGAGGCATTGCGCACTTACCGCTTGCAAAAGGTGCAGGTGTACCCCAACATGGCCTTTACCGACAGTGCCCGCAGCGGTATAGACACACAGCGCACCGATGGATTGGTGTTTGTGGATGGCAGCCGCAGTTTCAAGCCCGAGCGCTTGGCGCCTTTTGTGTTGCTGCGGCCCGGCCAGCTTTACAACCGATCGGCCGAACTCACCATGGCCAATCGCATCAGCAGTTTGGGCAATTTCAGGTATGTGACGGTGCGCTTTGATTTGCCCGACAGCTTGCCTTTGGGCCTGGGGCCCGTACCCATGGATGCGCGCGTTGATTTGGCACCTTTACCCCGTAGGCGCTTGCGCTATGAAACCCAGTTTTTATCGAAATCGAACAATTTTGTGGGCCCGGCACTCAAGCTGGGCTACCAAAACCGCAACCTCTTCAGGGGTGGCGAGTTGCTGAATGTAGACCTCAATGGCGGCTTTGAAACCCAATTTGCCGGCGGCCGTCAAACCGGTTTGAATGCCTTTGAAGTGGGATTAAAAGGTGAGTTGGTGTTTCCGCGGATTTTGTCGCCGGTATCGCTCGGAGGCAATTTGGGTTACGGTTTGCCCCGCACCCGCTTGGTGAGTGGGGTGAGTTTGTTGAACCGGGTGAATTTTTACCGATTGCGTTCCTTCCAAGCCGGATTCGGCTACCAGTGGCAAACCAACCGCTTTGTGAGCCACGATTTGCAACCCGCCGCCATCAGCTTCACGGGATTGTCGCGAACTTCGGCTGCTTTTGATGCCATTTTAGCGGCCAATCCTTTTTTGCGGCAAAGTTTTGAACAGCGCTTCATTGCCGGTTTGGTGTACCAAGGCACTTTCAGCGAGTTGGCCGAAAACAAACCTCACCGCTGGGTGGCCATCGTGGGTTTAGATGCTGCCGGCAACTTGCCCGGGCTGTTTACAGGCAGCGATCAGCTGTTTGGCGAAACCCTGGCGCGTTACGTGCGCCTCGATGCCGATATACGGTACCACCGGGTGTTCAGTGCCGACCGCCGCCTGGTATTGCGTGTATTTGGTGGATATGGATACAGTTACGGGGCGAGTCCCACCTTGCCATACATCAAACAGTACTTTGCAGGTGGCCCCAACAGTGTGCGGGCCTTCAACATCCGTTCTTTGGGTCCGGGTAACTACCGTCCTGCCAACTTCGACCTCGCCTCCTTTTTCGATCAGGCTGGCGATATCAAGCTCGAAGCCAATGTAGAGTATCGTTTTCCGCTGGTGCCCTACCTCAAAGGGGCTGTTTTTGCCGATGCAGGCAACATTTGGCTGCAGCGCCCCAACCCGGCCTTGCGCGGCGGACATTTTACGTCGCAATGGGCGCAAGAATTGGGCGTAGGTGCCGGCTTTGGTTTGCGCATAGATGCCGACATTTTGGTGTTGCGTTTCGATTTTGCAACGCCTCTGCGCAAACCATGGCTACCCGCCGGTGAGCGCTGGTTCGATTCGTTCAGCTTGGCCGATCGTGCCTGGCGCCGCGAAAACCTGAATGTGGTTTTTGCGATAGGGTATCCGTTTTAGAACCTGAATTTCTGGCATGAAATTTTCTAACGAGCTGCAGATTCAAACACAACCCCATGAAAACCCCCATGCTTTTGTTGGCAGCCAGTTTGCTGCTCAGCGCTTGTAAAGATTACCAAATTGCCTTGCAACCCGATTTGCGCGAAAACGCCCAGCTCATGACCGTGAAAGGCCGTCAAGGCAATATGATCAACCAAAAAGTGAGTTTTGGTGAATTTTATACCGACCGCGTAGCTCGCGGTTGGACGTTCAAATACAACATTCCATTCATCGTGCGCTTTGAAGGTGCCCAAGAAAAGCTCAGTTTTACCCAATACGATGCCGCCGGCAACAAAGCGGTGGTTTCTGCCGTGGGCAAATTCAGGAGCGCCGAACTCAACTTGCTCGGCAGTTTTTTCAACATTCCCCTCAACTACAAAAACTACTTTGCCGGCAGCATTTATTTGCCCCATACCGAACGTGCCTATGATTTTGTGGTGTACAACCCAGAAGCGAATTTTGTATTGCTGCCCACCAAGGGCCAATTACAAAGTGGTGATTTGCGCATCGATATTTCGGGGGTTACCAAGTTACACGACCAGAAGGTTTGGAACATCGACAACCTGGGCTTCGAATACTTCAAGGGAAGTCAAGCCGTGGGTGCCGCCCAAATCTTCAATGATGGCAAGGTGTGGATGCGCAACGGTTTAGATGCCGACGAACGCCTGGTGTTGGCAGCCTTGTCAACAGCCCTGATGATTCGCAACAACGAACTGTCGGAGCGGATGTCGGCCGAGCCAGTGCGTTGATTTACCAAGGGTGTTCGCTCCCATCGTGGTGCAGAAATTTGCCCTTATCGGCCAGGCTTACCCGGTCTACAACATGGGTCAACAGCTCTTGTACTGCTTGATCGGCTGTTCGGGGAGCTTTGCTGCCACCCATATCGGTTTGCACCCAGCCCGGATTTACATTCACGCACACAATGCCCTCGCTCTGCAGTTCGAATGCCATCGATTTATTGAGTACGTTGAGCAGGTTTTTACTGCCCACATAGCCGTAGTGCCCGCCAAATGCCAGATTGCTTACCGAACCTAACCAGCTAGAAATGTTTACAACCAGCGGCCGTTTGCTCTTTGTGAGCAGCGGCCGCAGGTGTTTCACGGCCAGCAAAGGCGCCAGGCTGTTGATGTGCAACACCTCCAGCATGGCGCTGGCATCGAGCGCATCGAGGCTGAAACACTGCGCTTTTTTTACCGGATCGGTATAATCTTTCGGATTCACGCCGGCATTGTTCACCAGCAAATCTAATGAAGCAAAACGCTCAGCTATCCAACCTGCCAAAGCGGCCCATTGTGTTTCGGTGGTAACTTCCAAAGCATAGGGATGCACTTGGAGTCCTTCTGTCGCAAGGCTGGCAGCGGCTGCTTCGGCTTGCTCGGCTTTGCGGGCAGTAAGCACCACTTGGTAACCGTTATGGGCCAATTGGCGGCACCAGGCCAGTCCCAAACCCCGGGCGGCACCTGTAACCACAGCTGTTTTCATCGTTTGAGCAGTTTGAAGCCTATGTCGCGGCCCTGACCAGCGAACATGGCCAGGTTGATCCAAAACCAAGCGAATTGTTCCATCATTTCAAATTTGTCGTTGCCACCCACATCGTAACAGGCACCAAAGCCGGCATCGAGGGCCAGCTGTTCGGTTACTTTTTTGGCCCGGGCACTGTCGCCTGCCATGAATAAATCGAGTTTTTGTCCGGCATAGTCGGGCTTTTGCATATTGTTGAAGCCGGTGGTATTGAAGCACTTCACCACCTCACGACTGGCGGTGTGCGCGAGAATGGCTTCGGCGGTGGTACGGAAACCGGCCGGACCGCGCCCCATCACGATGTTCATGCTGTCGATGATGATTTTGCCGGTGGTATCGCCCAGGGCTTGGGCGGTTTCAATGGCGGCGGTGGCAGGCACCGCCAGCAGCGCCACTTCGGCGGCGGCTACCGCTTCGGCAATGGGATGCACGCTCACTCTTGGCAGTTGGGTGAGCGCTTGTCCTTTGAAGGATTCGGGGCTGCGGACGCCCAAAAAGATGCGGTGGCCGGCGGTGGCCCAATGGGCAGCGAGGGTTCCTCCCACGTTACCGGTTCCAATGATGGCTATATTCATGCTTTGTTCAGTGGTTTTAAATCGTAAATGCTGCGTACTTCTTTGAATTCTTCTTCCATGTTTAGGCCAAGGTCAATCAATTTACCGCTTTTTACATCGAATACCCAGCCGTGTATTTTGGGATAAGCAGTTTGGTACCAGGCACGCTGCACATGATCGATTTTGATGATGTTGATGCATTGTTCACGCACATTGAGTTCAACCAAGCGGTCGAAACGTTGCTGTTCGCTCTCAATACCGTCGAGTTCGGTGCGGTGAAGGCGGTATACGTCGCGCAGGGTTTGCAACCAACTGTTGAGCTGCCCCATATCGGTGGGATGCAAGGAGGCTTTTACCCCTCCGCATTCGTAGTGACCACAAACGATGATGTGCTTTACCTTCAGGTGTTCTACGGCATATTGCACCACGGCGTTGATGTTGTTGTCGGTGGCAATGACCTGATTGGCCACGTTGCGGTGCACAAAAATTTCACCGGGTTGCAGGCCCATGAGCTCTTCGGCTGTTACCCTGCTGTCGGAACAGCCGATGTACAAATATTCGGGTTGTTGTCCGGCTGCCAATTTTTGAAAATAGGCCGGATCTACCGATAGTTTGTTGGCAATCCAGCTTTCGTTGTTTTTGAAAATTTGCTCAAATTTCATGGGTGGTGGTTTGATGGGTGGTTGATTCGGGAATCAAATACAAAGTAGGCAGTAGCAAATAGAGGGTATACGAAACATATACCGACCAGCCTCCTACTGCCGCAGCCAGCAGGTACAAACCGATGGCAAGGCGGTTTTTCTGAAGTCGCCGGTGAAGGGCCTCGGTCGACAGCCTTTCGTGCAACAATTGGTGTTTGCGGGCGTATCGCCTGAGCAAACTGAAGGATTGGGCGCAGGCGGCAAAAATGAGTCCGTAACTCCCTGCAGCGGCCCAAGCTTGTGGGTAGTTGCCCACCAAATGCGCAGCCAGCGGTACCAGGCTCATCCAAAAGAGCAGGTGCAAATTGTACCACAGCAAACCGTGGTTGGCTGCTTTGATTTGGTGCAGCAATTGGTGGTGGTTCACCCACATGATGCCGAGCATCAAAAAGCTGAGTGCATACACCCCTAGCTTGATGAGCAAAGGGGCAAAGGGGATAAAGCTGCCAGCGAGCTGGGTTACTTCGGGTAGTTTGAGGTCAAAAACCATCACAGTGATGAGGATGGCCACAACCCCGTCGCTGAAGGCTTCTAACCGCTGTGTGCTTGCTGCTGCCATCAGTTTAAAAAGCCGTTTTCGGGCTGCATTTTAGAAGGCAAGGCCGTTTCGCCCAACATTTCGCGCAAATCGCGCTCAATGGTGTTGCAAAGGGCACTCAAGGGCACATCGGTGATGCGGTTTTCGAATGGATCTTCGTTTACCGCGCCTACTTTCCCCAAAATGGCAAAAACGAAGGAGATGAGCACGCTTACCGGAACCATGAGCCAGAGCGATTCCATGCGGACAAAATCGGCCACCAAAGCCCAAGGCAACAACAGCATGAATACGTACAGAAACAAGCGGGTAAAAAAGTCGTACTGCCGCAACAATGGTGTGTTTTTGATGCGCTCACATCCGCCCTGGTAATTGGCGAGGGCCAGCAGCTGACCTTCCATCTGAAAGCTGTCGAAGCCACCCAGCGTACCATCGGCCATGGCAGCGTAAATGTGGCGGCCCGAAAGCAACTGCAAAAAATTGGGTTTGTTGTGGCTTTGTTGAAAGGCCTGCCATTCGTTTGTAGGAAGCAGTGGCAGCAAGCTTTCCCAGTTGTTTTCGGTGCGTAAATGCATGCGCAGGGCGTGCACCCAGGCAATTAGCAGGTAAACGGCTTCTTTTTTGAATTGTGTGGCTCGGTTGGCGTCGTACTGCGGCTGGTGCGCATGGCTGTCGGTAAAGGTGATGATGAGCCGGGCCAACACCCTGCTGGAGTTCACAATGCCGCCCCAAAGGGTACGGGCTTCCCACCAGCGTCCATAGGCGCTGTTGTTGCGGAAGGCGATAAAAATGGCCAATGCACTGCCCAAAATGGCAGCTACCGAAAAGGGAAGTCCGAATTGGGTAGCACCTGCCTGGTGCACTGCCGCTACCAGCATGGCCGTCCCACTGGCTGCCAGCATTTCGTAGCGCACGTATTGCAATACACGTCCGGGGTGAAAATTTCTTTTTACAATCATGGTTGGTTGCGTTGAAGGTGATAGGTGAGGCCGAGGCTGTAAATGCCATCGGTGGTTTGGATGTTGCGCGCTACCACTTGTTCGTATTGGTAGCTGGCTTGTGCGCGCAGCCACCAGCCTTTACCCAAGGCTTGTTCGAGGGCAAGTTCGGTCGACAAGCGGTTGTTGGCAACGCTGCCAGTGCCGCCCTGCCAGTAGCTTTGCGCCTGCAGGCGGGTGCCAGTGGCGAATTTCCATCCCACTTGCACGTAAAACGTGGGGCGCCAAAGCTGAATCAATGCGCTGCCGTTATAAGCGCTTTCGTTGTAGAGCAGGCTGTTGAAGTTGGTTTGCTCGTATACCCAGCTGGCCGATATTTTGACAAATCCTTCGGGCCGCCGCAACAGCTGCCAGCTCAGGCCGGCTCCGCCAAAACTACGCTGTTCTATTTTGCGCCGGTAATTGGTTTGCACATACAGCATGGCAAAAGGGTATACCCTGCCCTGCGGCTTGAAATACAGGTAATTGCGGCTGTTGAGGTCGTTATCGGCCTTGAAGCCATTGAAGGCCTGGTACAACCAGTTGTTTTGGCTTTTTACCGCCCAATGGGTGTGCAGCAGCGCCACCATTTCGGCCCTGCCCCGCAATAAGTCGAGGGCTACATTGCCCCTTTGCCACATGCCCGTAGCTTGTAAATTGAGCTGAAATTGGGCCGTATCGCTTTCATTGAGCTGGGCCCGGGCAGGCAACAGGCTGGTCATGCAAAGCCAACCAACCACTGCTGCCTGCCAAAAAACCGATACATTTTGCGGCCCGCCCATGCTTAGCTATTCAGTTGTTTCACCAGCAATTGTGCAGCTGCTGCGCCAGAGTTTTGTTGCTGACCAGTGATGAGGTTACCGTCGGCAATAGCGTATGACGAAAAGGGCGCCGCTACCTTGAAAGTGGTGCCGCTGATTTTGCGTGCCTCGGTTTCGATGCGGTAGGGCTGAATTTGCATGCCCACGGCTTGGTCGGCATACTCCTCTTCAGCATCGGCAAATCCGGTCCATGTTTTACCAGCTACCAGCAATTCACCATTGCTTTTTTTGGCTTCAAGCAACAGGGTGGTTGAATGGCAAACCGCTGCAGCAGGTTTTCCGGCTTCGTAAAAGGCCACGAAAAGTTTTTCGAGTTCAGCGTTGCCGCGAAAAGTATACATGGGGCCTTGTCCGCCTACCAAAAAAATGGCGTCATAATCGCTGGCTTGTACCTCGCGCAGGGCACGGGTTTTTTCGAGCATTTGCAGGAATGCGGGCTGCTGCATGTATCCCAGCGACAGTACATCGTGGGCCGAATAGCCGCTGGGGTCGGTAGGATTGGAGTAGCCGTCCATTTCGAGTTTGCCGCCTTCGGTCGACACCAGCTCTACCTCGTAGCCTGCTTCGCTGAATACCCAAAGGGGGTGGGTGAGTTCAGCCGCCCAAAAACCGATGGGCCAGCCTGTTTGGGCCGAAACGGCTGGTGAGCTTGCTACCAGCAAGATTTTTCCTTTGGAGGGCGCACCATGTGGGTGCACGTAGTGATTGGTTTCAATGATTGCCATAACGGATTGATTTTATGAAACCAAAGTTCAAGCTAAACACTACCTTTGCCAATATACTTACCCATTAGAGCCATACACACTTTTGAGAAAGTATGCACTTAATCAATTAGATACACGCAAATGCCTGAGTTCCTGTACAAATCGAAGCTGTATTACAATCCTGTTGAATTTGCCATGGACCGCATTGGGGGCACCTGGAAGATGCCCATTTTGTGGCGACTCAAAGACCGGGTGATGCGTTACAGCGAATTGAAAAAGGCCATTCCGCACATCACGCACAAAATGCTCACCTCACAGCTGCGTGAATTGGAGGAGGAGGGCTTTGTGAGCCGTCAAGTGTACGCGGTAGTGCCTCCCAAAGTGGAGTACAGCATTACTCCTCGCGGCGAGCGGGCCATGGTGCTGGTGCATGCCATCCGCAATTATGGCTTGGAATTGATGGAGGAGTTTGGAATAGGTGAGGGTAAATAGGTACCAATTGCGCAAATGGGTAGCTGGTCCTTGGGCTTGCTTAAATATGGGTTAAAAAAAGGCGCGCCTCTTGCGAAGCGCGCCTTTTGCATGCGTGAACTTTCGACTTATTTCAGGTCGAAACGATCGTTCATCATCACCTTGTTCCAGGCGCGCACAAAATCGCGGACCATTTTGGCGCCGCCATCGTTTTGGGCGTATACTTCCGACAAAGCGCGGAGTTGTGAGTTCGAACCAAATACCAAATCAACGCGGGTACCGGTCCAGCGGAGATCGCCGGTCTTGCGGTCGCGGGCTTCGTACACATTGGCATCCTTGGCCGATGGCGCCCAAACGTTGGCCATGTCGGTAAGGTTCACAAAGAAATCGTTGGTGAGTTCACCCACACGCTTGGTGAGTACCCCGTGCTGGCTGCCGTTGTAGTTGGCACCCAAAACGCGCATACCACCTACCAAAACGGTCATTTCGGGAGCGCTGAGGCCCAAAAGCTGGGCTTTGTCAACCAACATATCTTCGGCAGGCACGCTGTACTGCTTCTTTTCGTAGTTACGGAATCCATCGGCATGGGGCTCCAATACCGCAAAGCTGTCGGCATCGGTTTGCTCGGCGAGAGCATCCATGCGGCCAGGGGTGAACGGAACTTCTACCTGGTGGCCTGCAGCAGCCGCAGCCTTTTCTACTGCAGCGGCACCGGCCAGCACGATGAGGTCGGCGAGTGAAATTTGCTTGCCACCGCTTGCCTTGGCGTTAAAATCGGCGCGGATGCCTTCGAGCACTTCCAATACCCTGTTCAACTGGCCGGGCATGTTCACTTCCCACGAACGTTGTGGGGCCAAACGGATGCGGGCACCATTGGCTCCACCCCGTTTGTCGCTGCCGCGGAAAGTAGAAGCCGAACTCCAAGCGGTGTACACCAATTCACTCACACCTAAACCGCTGGCCAAAACCTGCTTTTTGAGGGCAGCAACATCGGCAGCATCTACCAATGGGTGGTTCACCGCCGGAATGGGATCTTGCCAAATGAGGTCTTCAGCTGGCACTTCGGGACCGTGGTAACAAGCCTTGGGCCCCATGTCGCGGTGCGTGAGTTTGAACCATGCACGGGCAAAAGCATCGGCAAAAGCCTGCGGATCTTGGTGGAAACGGCGCGAGATGGGCTCGTAAATGGGGTCAAAACGCAGCGACAAATCCGCCGTGGTCATCATGGGCGGATGCTTTTTGCTTGGGTCGTGCGCATCTGGAATGAGGTGCTCGGGCTTCACATTTTTGGCCACCCATTGGTGTGCTCCTGCGGGTGACTTGGTGAGCTCCCATTCGTAACCGAAAAGCATGTCGAAATAACCGTTGTCCCACTTAGTCGGATTTGGCTTCCAAGCGCCTTCAATGCCACTGGTGGTGGTGTGCACGCCTTTGCCAGTACCGAATTTGTTGATCCAGCCAAAGCCCATTTCTTCGAGCGGGGCGCCTTCGGGTTCGGGACCAACCAATGCCGTGTCACCTGCGCCGTGGGCCTTACCAAAGGTATGTCCGCCAGCCACCAGGGCAACGGTTTCTTCGTCGTTCATGGCCATGCGACCAAAGGTTTCGCGTACGTCGCGGCCGCTGGCTACCGGATCGGGATTGCCGTTTGGACCTTCGGGATTTACGTAAATCAAGCCCATTTGTACGGCAGCGAGGGGATTTTCGAGTTCACGGTCGCCGCTGTAACGCTTGTCGCCCAGCCACTCGCTTTCCTTGCCCCAATAAATGTCTTCTTCGGGTGCCCAAATGTCTTCGCGACCACCACCGAAGCCAAAGGTTTTGAAGCCCATCGATTCGAGGGCTACATTGCCTGCGAGGATGAACAAATCGGCCCACGAAATGCTGTTGCCGTATTTCTGCTTGATGGGCCACAACAAACGGCGGGCTTTGTCGAGGTTGCCGTTATCGGGCCAGCTGTTGATGGGTGCAAAACGCTGGTTGCCTGTACTGCCACCGCCGCGACCGTCGGCAATGCGGTAGGTACCGGCTGCGTGCCAGGTCATGCGGATGAAGAGGCCACCGTAATGTCCCCAGTCGGCCGGCCACCAATCTTGCGAATCGGTCATGAGGTCGGTGAGGTCCTTTTTCAAGGCGGTGTAGTCCAGCTTTTTGAATTGCTCCACGTAGTTGAAATCGGGGTCCATGGGGTTCGACACCGGCTGGTGCTGGTGCAGAATGCTCAGGTTGAGCTGGTTGGGCCACCATTCGCGGTTGCTGGTGCCTGTGCCGCCATTGCGGGTGAGGGCGCCATGCAAGAAAGGGCATTTTCCGTCACCGTTGCCGGTGGTAGGATGGGCGAAATTTTCCATATCTATTGCTTTTTTGATTGTCGGCTTTGCGCTTTTTGGTCAGCGTACGGTCAAATTTAATCCGGTTCCTCTAATATAAGCAATTGAATGATGTGATGGTAGTGATAGGTTTTTTCTATGGGGAAGTGGGTGGCCATAGGCCTGTGGTTGTCACGGCGTGACTGTGGTTGTCACTTCGTGACTGTGGGTGGCCCATACGGGCCTGTGGCTGGCTTCGCCTGTTGGGGCGCTGCCGCACTGAGGTAATACAGGGAGTCTAAACGGTGCAAAAAGGGCATGTATGGTGTGGCTACAGGCCAAAGGCCAACCACAGCCCCGCACATGCGGGGCACCCACAGGCGCAGCCAACCACTGCCACGCGCCAGCGAGGCACTCAAGCTATCGAACTCCGCACCCGCTGCGCAAAAGCCCTGAAGGCATCCTTAAAATCGGTGCCGGCAGCTACTTGTTCGCGGATCCAGATGGCGCCCAGGATTTGGGTGAGCTTGTCGCCTTCGTCGTCACCGGGCACTTCAATGGCCGGCGTTTCTTCGTTCAGCAGGGCTTGTTCGGCAGCTTGCAGGGTAGCCAAATCGTGCTGTTCGGCCAGTTGTTTGATGGCAGGCAGTTTCATGACAGCAGTTTTTCTTCGACCAAGGCCTGCACAAAATCGATCTTAGAAGCTGCGCTGCCGCCTACCAATTGACCGTTTTTGAAGGCTGCGAAAAAGGGCAGGTTGTCTACGCCGGCCATTTTGCGGGCATTCGGACTCTCCTCGGCATTCACATCTACAAAGGCTACGCGGCTGAAATTTTCATCCTCAGAAAGGCGGCGCACCTTGGGCGCAATGAGTTTGCAATTGCCGCACCAGTCGGCATAATATTTCACCAAAACCAGCTCGTTATCGGCCAGCAGTTGTTCAAAATTGTTGTCGGTAGCAGGAATCAAAGCCATGTCTCAAATTTTCTGCAAAGGTAGGGCATTGGTAGGCGAAAAGGAATGGAGGCGGAAGGCGATTTTTAACGAACATTCCATTTGCAGGGATTATCTTCCTAATCACTGTCACTCAAGTATTTTGTAGCACTGAACCTTCTACGCTTCCACCCAATTTTGAATCTGGAGATTGGGCATTGCCTTGAAGTCTTTGACATTGTGGGTCACCAATACCAGGTCATGCACCATGGCGGTTACCCCAATAATCAAGTCAAACTCGTCGTGCATGGGTGTTCCTTGTTTGCGCAAGTGAACTTTCATTTTTGCATACTCATCGACTATACCTCCAACAGGAAGGATTGAAAGTGAGTTAATAAGATGAGAAACAGCCATATGTGATTTGCTCGGATCCTGGCTATTTTCCGCGCCATAGCGCAATTCCAAAACGGTAACTTCGGATATAAAGCAATTGCGAATACCTTTTTCAAGGAACACCTTGTCGAGTTGCATCTGTCCCCTTAGAAAGAAAACACAAATGCTTGTATCTAATAGATATTGCAACTTATAGTTTTAAATCCTTCTCTCGAAAACTCCTGCTTTTCTTAAGGTCATCAATGATCTCGGAAGCAGGAAGGTCAGAGCCAAATGCGCCAAATGATTGGAGAAAATCGTTCTCTTTTGGCCTTTTTGCCTTGCGAATAGACGCACTTAGTTTTTCGAGCAAAGCCAATTTGGTATTCGGACTGAGTTGTTCGAATAAGCCAGCATATGTTTCTACGATATGTTTCTCAACCTTGGTCATAGGCATTGTTGAAAGTAAATATAGTGAAACGTTTATTAACTACCCATCAAGGCGCCTCTACCCCGTATTTCTCAGAAAATTTCTTGTACAGGCCAGTTTGTTTGTCCGACAGTTCGATGCGGCGGCCGTCGATGAAGGCGGCTTCGAGCTTGTTGCCCCGGATGTCGAGCGCGTCGCCAGCGCTGATGAAGAGGGTGGCCGATTTGCCGGTTTCGAGGGTACCGTAAGTGGCATCGATACCCAAAATACGCGCAGCATCGCCGGTGAGGGCTTGCACGGCACGCTCGGGGGCCAGTCCGTAACCCACGGCTTGTCCGGCCTGGAAGGGAATGTTCCGCTGCTCCCAGGCACCATCCATCATCAAACCGAAGGGAATGCCGGCGGCGGCCAGTTGGGCAGGCAGGGTGAAGGGCGCATCTACCGGATCGCCATTGCGGCCAGGCAGGCGCTGGGTGCGGCTGAGGATGAGGGGAATTTGTTTGTCGCGCAAAAAGCTCACGATCTCACCAGCCTCATCGGCGCCCACAATCACCGGGCGGAGGTTGTATTTGGCAAAGAAGTTCACGGCGGCAATCATGCTTTTGGCTTCGCCGGTGTGCACATACACCTTGCATTTGCCATTCATCACCTCGCGCATGGCTTCGAGCTTGAGGTTTATTTTTTCGGGTTTCGACTGGGCCAGGTAAGCCTTGGCGTCTTCCATGAATTGCTCCATGGCAGCCATTTGTTCGGCCGAACGTTTGCGTTGCTCGTCGGCAGGGGGTGCCCACCAGGCATCGTATACCCGCATCGATGGCCAGTTGAAGTGCATGCCGTCTTCGGCACGTACTGTGGCGTCTTCCCAGTTCCAGGCGTCGAAATGTACCACGCTCGAGCGGCCCGAAATGCGGCCACCTTGCGGGGCAATTTGGCTGAGCAGGGTGCCGTTGTTGCGCACGGTAGGCGTAATGCGCGAATCGGTATTGTAGGCTATGAGGGCACGTACATTCGGATTGAGTTCGCCGGTTTCGGCATAGTCGCGGGTGGCGCGCACGGCATCCACCTCGTTCAAACCCAAGATGCTGTTGAAGGCTATGAAGCCTGGATAAACATGCTTGCCCGTGGCATCGATGATGTCGGCTTCGTTGCGGTTGAGGCGGATTTCGGCCCCACTGCCCACATAGGTGATCTTGCCTTTGTCGAAACCAATGATGCCCTGAATGGCTTGTCCGTTACCCAAATGCAGCGTTGCGCCGGTAATCCAGATGGGTTTGGTTTGGGCTTTGCCGGGTGCAGGTACTTCGCCGGGGGTGTTTTGTGCGTAGGTGGCCAGCGAAAGGAGGAGGCTGGCGGTGAGGAGGAGATTGCGCATGGGACGAAACTATAAAAAAATAAAACACGGAGGTCACGGAGGACACGGAGATGCGCTGTGGGTGGCCTGCTGCCTGTTAATGCGATGTGCGCTGTTAACGACCTGCGGTCTGTGGGTGCCCCGCAGGTGCGGCGCTGTGGGTGGCCTGCGGCCTGTTAACGGTCCATTGCCTGTGGGTGACCTGTGGTCTGTGATAGCAGTTGGCAGGAAACGGAACTATACTCCATTAGAATTTCACTTCGGGACGGGCCAGGGGTTTTTGTGCAGCGAAATCGTAGAGGGTAAGGCGGCGGAGCAGGTAGTACAATTGCCAGTAACTACGCAAGGTGTTGATGTAGGCCTGGCGGGCCAAGTCTTTTTCCTGCACCGAGAGGTTGAGGTCGGTGATTGAGATTTTACCAATGAGGTAACGTTCTTTGGTTACATCGAACCGCTTTTGGGCAATGGTGTCGGCTTTGGCGGCCACCAGCAACTGATCGCGCAACATATTGAAGCGCATTACCTGCAGCAATAGTTCTTGCTCAAAGTTGATTTCGTCTTGTTGTACATTCACCTCCACCAATTCGCGGTTGGCTTCGGCCATGCGGATGCGTGACCGGGTAACCCCCCAATTGATGAGTGGAATGCTCATGGTGAGGGCTACGTTGCGCTGATCTTGTGGATTGGCATACACGCTGCCCAGGGTGGTACCTCGCTGGGTGAGACCAAAATTGGCCGATACCCCTACTTGTGCCCGGTTATCGCCTTTGCTTTGAGCCACCATTTGCTCGGCTTCGATGCGGCGCCGGCGGAATTCAAGCACTGCACGGCGGTTGGCGCGGGCTTGATCAAGGGCTTGATCGGGCTTTACCTCAAAAAAACGCACCTGGCTGGGCACTTCCAAAACAATGTTTTCGCGCTGGTTCAAATTGAGGTAGCGCTTGATTTCTTGTTGGCGCAATTCCAAATCGAGTTGGGTTTCGGCCACCCGGTTGCGGGCATTGAGCAAAGAAAGTTCAATTTGCAGCAGGTCGTTTTCGGCTATTTTGCCAAGTTGGTAACGGCCTTGCGAAATGCGGAAAAGCGTGTCGGTATTGGCCAGGTTGGTGAGGGCTAACTGATAATTGTTTTCGGCCAGCAACAACTCAAAATACAGGCTGCTGGCTTGGATGGCAATTTCTTCAAGCTCTTCGGCAAAAGCCCGTTCAGCTTCCTGAAAGCGCAAAGGTTCGGTTTGGCGTTCCCAACGGAAACGGTTGTAGAAAATATTGTCCTGGTTGTAGCTGATAGAAAATGGTGTGCCCAAAAAAGAGGTGTTTGCTTGGTTGCCAAGCAGGTCGATGCGTTGCAAACTGCTGATGAAGCTGAACTGCCCACCGGTCCAGGGCACTTGCTGATTCAAACTGAGGGTAGCGGCTGAAGTAGCCAACGAACGATCAACAAAGGCGTCGGTACCATCGGGCAGGGTAATGCGCTCGATGCTGCGATTGAAATTGGGCACCGTACCAAACGCCCGCAACTCGGGCAACATGCCTGCACGGAAGTTTTTATAGCGCCAGTAATTGTTTTCGTACGTGGTTTTGGAACGCAAATAAGCCGGCGATCGCATTTGCGCCATGCCTACCACTTCGTGCAAACGCAGCATTTCGGTGGTTTGGGCGCTCACCATGGCCGCGCACAACACGAAAAGAACCAACAGAATTTTATTCATAACGCAACGATTCAATGGGATTGGCCTCCGCCGCACGTCGGGCAGGGGTGATACCGAAAATGAGCCCTACCGTGGCCGAAACCCCAAAACTGAGAATAACCGAAAAAGGGGAGATGATGGTTTGGATGTCGGTGAACCAGCCAATACCCAGGGCCATGCCCACCCCCAGCAAAACACCCAAGGTACCCCCAGCCAAACTGATGAGCATGGCTTCGAACATGAACTGGGCAACAATGTCGTTGCGGGTGGCACCCAAAGCCCGGCGGGTACCGATTTCGCGGGTACGCTCGAGCACCGAGGCCAGCATGATGTTCATGATGCCAATGCCGCCTACCAGCAACGAAATGCCAGCAATGGCACCCAAAACCAGGTTGAAAATGTCTTTGGTGCGCTGTTGCTGCTTGAGCAATTGTTCGGGAACACTCACCTCAAAATCAACCACCTCGTTGTGCCTGCGGCTGAGCATGCGCAAAAGCACATCGGTGGTGGCTTGCACTTGTTCGGTTTCGCGTACCTGCACCACCAGCCGATCGAGCTGGTGGTAGTTCTTTTTCTTCTTTTTGCCGCCCTCCTCCTCTTCATCGTCGGTGAAAATGACGGCCCCATTCACCGAAATTACATTGTCGTCTTTGCCCGCATTCACCGAAGCCCGGTTGATGTAACGGCTCAAAGCGGTTTTGATGGGCACGTACACATCTGAATTGTAATCGCGAATGCCCAGGTTTTCGATGGCCTTGGCCGAAACGGCAGTCTCTTGCAGCACACCCACTACTTTGAGCCAGTGACTGCCAGCCTTGATATAGGCCCCCAAAGCAGGTTCGGTATTGAAAAGGCGGCGGGCGATGGTGGCACCAATGATGCACACCGCCTGGCCCTTTTGCAACTGCTCCTCGGTGAAAGCTGCCCCTTCGCTCAATTGCAGATTGCTGATTTCGAAATAAGCCGGCGTTACACCCACAACCCGACTGCTGCGCTTGATGCCCTCGCGGATGACTTCGGTTTCGTATACAATTTCGGGACTCACCGCTTGTACCGATGGCAGGTGCGCCACAATGGCTTCGGCATCGCTCAAATGCAAACCACGGCTATAACGCTGCTGGCTTTGCTGGGCATCAGCTTCTTCTTCTTTCTGCTCAAAAACCGACTTCACCACCACGTTGTTCACGCCTACCAGGCGAATTTGGTCGAGGATTTCTTGTCGCGCCCCGTTGCCAATGGCCAGCATGGCAATTACCGCAGCCACCCCGAAAATGATGCCTAGAGCCGTGAGCATAGAACGCACTTTGTTGGCCAGCAAGGCTTCGGCAGCAATGCGCAGGTTGTTCTGCTGCCGGGCGTTGAACCACTGTTTCAACGACGCCATGCAGTAGATTTAGCAGTGGCAGTGCTGTCGGCAGGAGCCTTTTTGCCCGGTTTTTTGGTGCTGCCATCGAGCATGCGGATGTCCATTTGTTCCCAGCCACCGGGTCGGTTAAGCGACAGCTTATCTCCTTCGCGCAGTCCTTGGGCAAGCACGGCTTCGTTTTCGTTGGTTTCACCCAGCTTTACTTGCACTTTTTCGGCATTGAGGCCATCGCGCCGGTAAGCTACCTGCACCCCATCTTCCACAAAAATGGCCTCGAGGGGCACCATCAGGGTGTCTTTGAGGGTGCTGGTTACAATGCGGTTGCCAGTGGTCATGCCAGGGCGAACCGTGCTGTCGGTATCGAGTACTTCGATGGTTACCTCAAAAACCTTGGCGTCGGTATTGCCTTTTTGTTCGCCCACATTGGCCACCTGACTCACCTTGCCACGCAGCTGCAGGTCGGGGAAGGCATCGAGACTGATGCGTACGGGCTGTCCGGCTTGCACCTTGCGGATGTCGACCTCGTTCACATAGGTTTTCGACAGCATTTCGCGTAAATCGGGCAGGGTGGCAACCGCCGGATCCCAAGGCGAAATGGTGCTGCCTACCTTCTTCTTAGTACCGCCCCATTCGCGCATGTAAATGACCATGCCCGGCATAGGAGCCGTAATAGTAAACTGCTGGCTCACGGTGCGCAGGTTGTCCATTTTGTTTTTCACCTGCTGTAAATTAGCTTGTGCTTCGGCCATTTTGGCTTCGGCTTGCAAGCGCTTTACCTGGTAGTTTTGCCGGGCTTGCTCCAAATCGCGCCGGCCCTTTTGCAACTCCAATTCGGCCTGACGGATGGTAGCTGGCGGTTCAAAACGCGACTGCTGGAGGGTGATTTCTTTTTGCTCGAGCTGGAATTCGAGGTTCAGCAGTTCATCGCGGGCCGACCGCAAAGTAAGCGTGGTATCTAGTTTTACCTGGGTGTATTGCGATTCGGACTTTTCAAGCTCGGCCTCGGTATCGCGAATTTTGCTGCTGATTTCGGTTTGGTCGAGCGTTGCCACATAATCGCCAGCCTCTACCACCGTGCCTTCGGCCACCAAATCCTGGATTTTCACCTGCCAAATACCCACTTGGCGAATGCCCTCAGGCCCGTTGATATTTTCTGAGTTTTTAGCCAGCAATTCGCCGGCACTGAACACCACACTTTCAAATTTGCCGCGCTTTACTTCGGCTTCGAGCTGGGTATCGCCCTGCACTGCCATAAATCCGAACCGGTAAATTAATACCGCAATCAAGGCCAATGCGGCCATTATCCAATAGCGGTAAGCAAGAAGTTTTTTCATAAGCGGGTTTGAATCGACAAAATACAAAAGGTCGGACTGCATTGCTTTAACGCTATCCGACCTTTTTTCGTGTTCTATTGTTTTTTAGGAAAGCTTAACGCTCCAAGTCGATGCTCAAGCGGTAGCGCAATACACGACCGTTGCCCGTGTCGGCCACATAAACAGTACGCCGGAAGTATGCCACACCTTGTGGCTGGTTGAATTGGAATGGTCCCTGACCACGACCTCCGAAAGAAGCAATCACCTGCTTGGTGATGCCGCTGGCAGGAGGAGGATTCACCCCTTCGAAACCTAAACGCGTGAACTGGTACAGCGAATCTCGTCCGGCATCGACCACAAAAATGTAACCCGTTTCATCGGGAGCCACGCAAAGGTCGGTTGGATTGGTGAAGCGGAATCCTTCATACAAAAACCGATCTGCTCTGCTGGCATCAAAATTCAACAAATTCGCATTTTCGGTGTAAGATATGCCTGTTTCTGGATTGTCGATTTGGCGAATCCATAGCGCTTTGTATTCTGCAGCAGGAGCAGCTTGTAAAAGCAAGAAATCCATGGATGTGCTCATGCCAAATACCAATTGCGGAGGTGCCAGAAAGCTCGTTATGCCGCTCACTTGCATCACAGAGCGCAAACTTGAGGTAGTAGGATTGAGGTTACGTACCGAGCCGTTGTTGCTACGGTCGGGACGGTAAACCAACACAGCATTATCAGGAACGGCATTGCTCGTAAGGCTGTTGGTTGGTCCACGGCGTGTGAGGTAAAATCCGTTGTCGTGGGTTGTTGCAATGCCGGTAAACTCTACCTGCTGATCAAAAATGCCGCGAAAGTTGGTGTTACTCCGCGAATTATCGTTGCGGGGATGGATGAGTTTTTGAATGATTTGTGGATTGGTGGTGCCTGTTCCAGTGAGCACATACACCGTAGCGAGGTTGAAGTTTTCGCCGTTTACCACACTGTCGGTGCGGCCCAATACGTAGGTAATCAACCGGCGGTCTTGGGTAATTTTAGTCGCCCCTGGCACAGGTATAAATTGTTGGCGATCGCCTTTTTGGTCGAGTACCCATACCCCCGCAGCATTGCCGCCATCGGCATTGTCAACCACATACACCATCTCGTCATAGCCCACAAAAACATCGGTGGGTTTCACAAAACCTCCCCAAACCGGGAGAACTGGCACGTAGCCAATCACGTTGGTTACAACCGTTGGGTCGATGGCTCCTTGTTGCAAAACATCGTCCACCTGTTCATCTTTTTTGGTGCCGAACAAGAAGTTACAGCTGCTCAATAAGGTAGCGCTAGCCAATACCAAGGCAATGGGGCGAAAGGGATACATTTTCCTCATAAAATACCGATTGAAACAGTGAAACGATGTACGCTGCCCAAGCGGGTTTTGTTGTTAAATCCGTAATCAAAGCGCATATAGCCAAAATTACGTGGGGCTTGAAATCCAACACCAAAAGCAGGCAAAGCCATTTCGTCTACGCCTAATTCGTAGCCCATGCGTCCGAAGAAAATATTCTTGTAGTTGTATTCGGCTCCTAAGCCCAAGGTTTCTTTGTTGTCGGTTGGGTGGTTTAGTTGGGCAATGGCGGTAATCTTGTGCAAATCAGTTACCAAAGGATCGAAGGCAAAACCAATGCGGAAAATGGCCGGAACCGATACGTCTTCAAACTCGTCAATGGTTTCAGTTCCTGTGAAGTTGAGGCGTCTGATTTCACCATTTGGTTGCACATTGACACCGAAATTGGCAACGGAAACGGCAAAACGCGAGTTCATGAGTCCTACGTTGTAGGTAATGCCGAAGTCAAAAATCGCATTGTTGGTTACAATGCCGGCCATGCTCTCACGCGCCCATTTACCAGTTAAACCAAAAGAAAACTGGTCGGTTAGTGCTTTGGCATAGGTTAATCCAATGAGGCTATTGTGAACAGAAAAGGTTTCACCTGTGCCGAAAGGCTGAAATTCGGTGGTTACGGGCATGTCGCCGCTGTTAAGTGACATAAGGCTTAAACCCAAAACGCCACCACCTCCCATGCGGTAAGCCAGACCACCATAGCTGATGCCAATGTCGGCCCAATACAACGTATGGCCAAACTGAAAATGCACGCGTTGGGTATCGAGGCCAGTGATGCCTGCCGGATTCCAATATAGGGCCGATACGTCGTTTACTACGGCTATGTAGTTACCCGACAGTCCTGCTGAGCGTGCATCGACCCCAATTTTGAGAAATTGCATGCCGGTAGTACCTGCCCGGGTGCCACCAAATGAAGGCAGTACCTGCGCATGGGCATTTGCAAAACTTAAGCAGAAGAGCAGCAGCAGTAAACGTCTCAGCATCATCTATCAGAACGGGGGTGCAAGTTAAGGCAAAAGCTGCAAATGACAAGTTAAGAAAACATCAAGGTTCACGACTTTCCGGTGTTCTTTTCTCGCAGTTTTTTGTAAATGCCAATCGCCGCCATGAGCACCACAATGAAGCCCAGCAAACCCAATAATCCCCACACCATGCTCAAGGTATTTTTCAAAACCACCAAAAACACAATGGCGACTAAAAAAATGGTAGCTACCTCGTTCCAGATGCGCAAAAAGGTGCCCGAATAGCGGAATTCGCCCCTGAGCTGCTGTTTATACAGCCACCAGCAACTGGCGTGGTAGGCATACAACAGCAGTACAAAACCAAACTTGGTGATGAGCCAAAGCGGATTGGAGCCATACAAATGCCACATCCACAAACCAAAAATGCCAGTGAGTACTGCCGAAGGAACGGTAATGCCGCGCCATAAACGCATGAGTTGACCGCGGTATTGATCGCGTAGGATGTCGCGGGCCACCGCATCGCGGGTCGCGGCTTCGGTATTGTAAATCAGCAGTCGCACAAAGTAAAAGAGACCCGCAAACCAGGTCACCACAAACAAAATATGTAGGGCTTTGACGTACAAATACATGGCACAAAAGTACAAAGCAGCGGCTGGTTAGCTAACCAAATGATGTGTTTTGCGCAACTTTTATCACAAACTGCGCATCGACTTGGAGGGGCAAGCACCACAGCCGTATCTTCAAAGCTTCAAGGAATAGATGCCATGATCAGGACTTTTGGAAGCGCCGTGGTTGGGGTGAATGCCCTCGCCATTGAAGTGGAAGTAGATGCCCAAAAAAACGCCATCGGCTATTTTTTGGTGGGCTTGCCCGACAATGCCGTGAAAGAAGGACAACACCGCATTGAAACAGCCATGCGCAATGCCGGCGTAGAACTTAAACGATACAAATACGTGGTGAACATGGCCCCTGCAGATATCCGGAAAGAAGGAGCAGCCTACGACCTCACCATTGCTGCAGGCTTGTTGGCAGCCAGCGAGCAAATGAGGTCCGAAGAACTGCATCGCTACGTGATCATGGGAGAATTGTCGCTCGATGGTGCCATTAAGCCCATCAAAGGCGCCTTGCCAATGGCCATTCAGGCCCGCAAAGAAGGCTATAAAGGGATGTTGCTGCCCCTTGAGAATGCCCGAGAGGCTGCCATTGTGAGCGAGCTCGAGGTATATGGCTTGGAGCACCTGAGCGAAATGGTTGAGTTTTTCAATGGCAAACAAATGCCTACCCGCATCGACATCAATACCCGCGAACTGTTTTACGATTCGCAGGATGCCTATGAGGTAGATTTTGCGGATGTAAAAGGACAAGAAAACATAAAACGGGCCTTAGAGGTAGCGGCAGCGGGTGGGCACAACGTACTGCTGGTGGGCCCACCCGGCGCAGGTAAAACCATGCTTTCAAAACGTTTGCCCACCATTTTGCCGCCGCTTACCTTGCACGAAGCGCTAGAAACCACCAAAATCCACTCGGTTGCTGGTAAGCTGCCCAACCGTGAAGGTTTGGTGAGCACCCGGCCGTTTAGGAGTCCGCACCACACCATTTCCGATGTTGCCTTGGTCGGCGGCGGCGGACACCCCCAACCTGGCGAAATATCGCTGGCGCACAACGGGGTATTGTTTTTAGATGAGCTGCCCGAGTTCAAACGAACGGTGCTAGAAGTGATGCGGCAGCCCTTGGAAGAAAGGCGCGTGACCATCAGCCGGGCGCGTTTTACGGTCGATTACCCGGCCAGCTTTATGCTCGTGGCGAGTATGAATCCATGTCCTTGCGGCTTTTACAACCACCCCGACAAAGAATGCACTTGCGGCAGCCAACAGGTGCAGCGCTATTTGAGTCGGGTGAGTGGACCGCTGCTCGACCGCATCGATATCCACATCGAAGTGGTGCCGGTATCGTTCAACGAGCTGTCTGACAAACGGCCTGCCGAAAGCAGCAGCGACGTGCGGGCCAGGGTGATGCGGGCCCGCGAGCGGCAGTTGGCGCGTTTCGAAGGGCAGTCGATTTACAGCAATGCCCAAATGCCGCACAACCAATTGCACCAGTGGTGTGCGGTGAATTCGGCCGGACAAATCCTGCTCAAAACCGCCATGGAGCGTTTGGGACTGTCGGCCCGGGCCTACGACCGCATTCTCAAAGTAGCACGCACCATCGCCGATTTGGGCGACAGCGACCACATACAGGCCGAGCATTTGGCCGAAGCCATTCAGTACCGGAGTTTGGATAGGAGCAATTGGGGGGCGTAGTGGAAAAGAATTTTTGACCAGCTTTTTAATACGTTGTATTTTTAAGAAAAAAGCCATGGAACCCAATCAAGTCGATTTAGCACAACAATTACGCCGAGAATCAGCAATCGTTGCTGCCGATTCATTGGCGGTTTTGGAAGAATTTGAAGCTATAGAAGAAGACCTAGCGTCCTACAAAGAAAGCTAACTCCTATCTTTCCTTCGTGAAACCCTCCCATTGCACCATTTGCGATACGCCTTTGCAAGGCGCTTATTGCCATGCATGTGGGCAACAGCATACGGGGAGGGAAGCAGGATTTCGGCAGCTTTTGCAAGAAGCACTCGCTACTTTTTTTTCACTGGAACGCTCGGGAGGCGCCACCCTCTGGGCTTTGATTCGCCAGCCAGAGCAGGTGGTGAAGAACTACATTGCAGGCAACCGAGGGTTCTGGCAATCGCCCAACAAACTCATTTTTTACGCTTTGGTGGTGTACGGCTTGCACACTTTGTGGGTCGATAAAGAAGTGCTGAACATGAGCTTCGACATTGAAGGCACCAATCCTTCCTGGTTCTTTTTGGGTTTGGTTTTGCCCTTTTTGGTGTTGAGCAGCTGGCTGATGTACGGTCCCCGCAAAGTCAAACTGGCCCATCACCTGGTTTCGATGAGTTATTTTTGGTCGGTTTGGTTCATCGTTTTTACGCTGTGGGGCGACCTCATCGACTTAGTGATGGTTCGCGACTGGCCCATGATGGATTTCTTTTTCTTTTTGTTGTTTGTTTGTTGGTCGCAAGCCCGGGTTTTTAAACCTCATTTGCGCTGGTGGAAACAGCTTCTTTTGTCGCCTTTACAAGTCCTGCTTTTCTTCGTGCTACTTGCTGCATTCTTCGGATTGATTTATTTGGGTGGTGGCCGGGTGTCGACCATGACCAGCGATGGCGCTGAAATTCAGGCGGAAAGCTTTTAATCATATTTTTATTTTACGATTTTATTAAGAATTAATCTAAATAAAATTAAGCCTTTCTATTTTTGCAGCGCATTCAAAAAACAAACACCATGCGCAAACAT
>ERZ1066127.180-NODE-180-length-40568-cov-12.624935_pt1 | contig 40568 bp, 32 predicted proteins | sample MGYA00382774_ERZ1066127 | MGnify/ENA primary metagenome ERZ1066127 (study PRJEB33369, sample SAMEA5778357) | biofilm metagenome | biome: Industrial cooling water; feature: Water cooling tower basin; material: Biofilm | place: United Arab Emirates | collected...
TTCGTCAAATTCCGTTGAAAATCAAAGGATTGCGTCTTAGCCTGACGCGGATGCCACCAATCTGGAATGGGAATTGGCCTCCATCCGGGGCGAAGTTTGTCTAACTCTTCTTCTAACTGATCGAGTTCTTCCTGTGACATAGGAGGTAATTTAGGCTTAGTTTTATCTTCCAATTCAAGTATTGGTGGATCACGTAACAGTTTCGATAGATCTTCGTCTTCGGAACATGCGGATTCTTTGTCAGTTGAATTTTTATCAAATCCTAATATATCCCACCAATTAACTCCATCATTTCCCACGAACCCGTACAAATTCACCCCTCCCCTTTCCTCAATCGGATCCCTCGAAGGCCAACGGCCTGTGATGGGGTCGTAGTAACGGTACCCGTAGTAGAGAAGGCCTGTGACTTTTTCTATGGGTTTGGTGCTGAAGCCGTAGTTGCTGGGGGCGGTGCCGGTTTGTTGGATGATGTTGCCGAAGGCATCGTAGCGTTGGCGGGCTACGACTGCGCCGCTGGCATCGACCCAGGCGGTGATGTTGCCGTTGCCGTCATAGGTGGGGAAGTAGGCCAGGACGCTGGTGCCTGTGAGATCTTCCACCATGATGAGGCCACCTACGCCACCGGCTCCTTGCAGGCTGCCGCTGAGGTCCATGCCCCAGGTCATTCTTTGGGCAGGTGCCGTACCGTTGTGCTCGAGTTCCACGTTCCAGCCGTTGGTGAAGAACCAGGTGGTGGTGGTGACTCCGCTGATTGTCTCACTGCGGCGGGTGCGGCGTCCGAGGGCATCGTATTGATAGGTGGCACTGTCTCCTGCTCCGTTGGTGGCGCTGATGAGTTGGTTGTGGATGTCCCAGGTGAAGACACAAGACGTCAGACTGGAAGACGCAGGAGGTTTGATGGTGGCGGTGAGTTGGTTGCCGTTGTCATCGTAGGTGGGGTTCACGACGTGTCCGCTGATGGTGGTGTATTCGTTGACGCCGTTGACGGGAGCGTAGTTGGTGGTGGTGCCGTTGGTGATGGCGGTGCTGCGATTTCCGGCGGCATCGTAGGTCCAGCTTTGGGTGGTAGTGAGGCCGCCATAGGTGGCGGTGCTGACTTGGCGGGCGTTGTCGTAGCCGTAGGTTTCGGTGTCGCTGTTGCGGGTGATGGTGTCACGGCGTCCATCTGGGGTGAGAACGTAGCTCGTGGTGTCTAGGGTTCCGTTGGTTAGACTTAAAAGCCGTCCAGCATGATCGTAACCACGTGTGGCGATGAAGAGTCCATTCTCTACCTTGGTTTGGAGAGGTTGGTTTCTGCCGTTGTAGGTGTATTCTGCCACGGTTGTGTTTGCTGGTGTATCGATCTTGTGAAGAAGATTGCGCAGATCATATTTGTAGTCAATTACGGAGTTGTCCGGGCGGGTGTGGGACTCGAGGTTGCCATCGGTATCGTAGTCGTAGGTAAAGCCGCCGCTGGGGCCGCTGGTGAAGGATTGGGTCTCGCCGATGAGGCGACCGGCGGCATCGTAGCTGCGGCTGATGGTGGCGTGGGCGTTGGTGCCATATTGTCCGTGCCATTTTGTCTGTCCCCATGTAATGGGCATCGCTACCGTTGGGGTGAAGGATGTGGATCTGGCAAAAAGACTTGTGTGCGTCGATACCCATGCTGTAGTAGTTTTGTGTGTTCATGATTTGCTTCGCGAAGGGGTTATGCTCCTTCACTGTGCTAACGTAGCAAAGTGATGGTGCCTTCGCGAGGCTTTTCATAATCACTGACCCCAGAGAAGACAGTCTATGGGATGCCTGTGATATAGATTGTGAAGGGCTCAATAGCTAATTTCCCTTCAATCTGAGCAGTAAGGGATTTCAAAACTTGGATTAAAGTCGCATTTTTCATATTTAAACTAACTTTTTTGAATTTGAGCGAATCTATTTCACACCTAAAATAAATCATTGGGCGTTTTTCCTCATCATTTTGTCTTTTACTATTCACAAAATTTTCAATGAATGCCAAACATTCGACTAATGACAGGTCTTTAAAATTGATTTCCGGTAAAATTCTTTTACTCACATAATTAGACGTCTCGTTTTCAGCTTCTAGATATTTATACAGTATGCCGAATTCACTAACCCCAATAAAAGAGCCCGATTTGTCTATTTCGCCATGACCTATCATATCACTCATAGGAACTAAAGCGACTTTCAATGGCTCCGCCCAAATCGAAATTGTCATCAGAAATATAGCTAACGTTATTGTTTTCATTTTGAAAGAGGCGAATGTTCTGGTCCTGGATTTGTAACTTGCTTGCCGCCATATTCATTTCTTTGATCCATCCCTAAAATTTGTCTCGCGATATTTTCTGTTCTTACCGCTCTTTCTTCAGCTACGGGAATTCCGGCGTCATTCAAATCTGGCTTAATTGCGCCCCACTTACTGTCTGGGTCTATCTGCGACGGATGTTCTCCCCTATCATGATCACGGGCATGCTGCAATTCGTGAGCAAGCGTGACCAGAGGAGCAGATAATATCTTTCCCTCTTTGTCGCTAAAGCATTGATGGTTGGGATCACACTCGATTGTAATTTGCGTCCCTATACCTTCGCCGTTGATTGATTTTTTTTCATGCGAAAAATTCCCGTATAGCGGTTCAGTGGCACCGCGTGCATTACCCATATCAGCACCTTTCCTTAGTTCTTCCGTTGCTTTTCTTATAGTATGAATATGTTTGGAACTCTCCAAATCATCTACCATCTTCTTCAAACGATGATCTAACTCTTTAAGCTTTTTCAAAAGTTCTTTAACGCAATCATCAGTTACAATTAATTTCAGGCCGAGAACATCCACCCAATTTACCCCATCATTCCCCACAAACCCATACAAATTTACTCCCCCCCTTTCCTCTATCGGATCTCTCGATGGCCAGCGGCCGGTAATGGGGTCATAGTAACGGTACCCGTAGTAAAGAAGACCTGTGACTTTTTCTATGGGTTTGGTGCTGAAGCCGTAGTTGCTGGGGGCGGTGCCGGTTTGTTGGATGATGTTGCCGAAGGCATCGTAGCGTTGGCGGGCTACGACTGCGCCGCTGGCATCGACCCAGGCGGTGATGTTGCCGTTGCCGTCATAGGTGGGGAAGTAGGCCAGGACGCTGGTGCCTGTGAGATCTTCCACCATGATGAGGCCACCTACGCCACCGGCTCCTTGCAGGCTGCCGCTGAGGTCCATGCCCCAGGTCATTCTTTGGGCAGGTGCCGTACCGTTGTGCTCGAGTTCCACGTTCCAGCCGTTGGTGAAGAACCAGGTGGTGGTGGTGACTCCGCTGATTGTCTCACTGCGGCGGGTGCGGCGTCCGAGGGCATCGTATTGATAGGTGGCACTGTCTCCTGCTCCGTTGGTGGCGCTGATGAGTTGGTTGTGGATGTCCCAGGTGAAGACACAAGACGTCAGACTGGAAGACGCAGGAGGTTTGATGGTGGCGGTGAGTTGGTTGCCGTTGTCATCGTAGGTGGGGTTCACGACGTGTCCGCTGATGGTGGTGTATTCGTTGACGCCGTTGACGGGAGCGTAGTTGGTGGTGGTGCCGTTGGTGATGGCGGTGCTGCGATTTCCGGCGGCATCGTAGGTCCAGCTTTGGGTGGTAGTGAGGCCGCCATAGGTGGCGGTGCTGACTTGGCGGGCGTTGTCGTAGCCGTAGGTTTCGGTGTCGCTGTTGCGGGTGATGGTGTCACGGCGTCCATCTGGGGTGAGAACGTAGCTCGTGGTGTCTAGGGTTCCGTTGGTTAGACTTAAAAGCCGTCCAGCATGATCGTAACCACGTGTGGCGATGAAGAGTCCATTCTCTACCTTGGTTTGGAGAGGTTGGTTTCTGCCGTTGTAGGTGTATTCTGCCACGGTTGTGTTTGCTGGTGTATCGATCTTGTGAAGAAGATTGCGCAGATCATATTTGTAGTCAATTACGGAGTTGTCCGGGCGGGTGTGGGACTCGAGGTTGCCATCGGTATCGTAGTCGTAGGTAAAGCCGCCGCTGGGGCCGCTGGTGAAGGATTGGGTCTCGCCGATGAGGCGACCGGCGGCATCGTAGCTGCGGCTGATGGTGGCGTGGGCGTTGGTGGCGGTGTCGAGCTGGCCATCGGCAAAGTAGCTGAAGGTGCGGGGGGCTTCGCCGTTGCTGTGGGTGATTTTGGTGAACTCAATCCGTCTAGCACTGAGGCATTTTCCTGCAAATTTTTCTCGACCTCGCTCGGTCTAACGCGAGAATGAGGGGCATGGAGTTTTTCGGTGTTTTGACTATTCTCGCCGCTATCGTGGTTACCATTCTTTGGCTGGTCATCGGCTGGCGGGCGATGATCGCGCACGAGCGCATCGCCGATGCGATGAGCGAGTGGCAACGTACACTGCGCGCGGAGCGGGAGGGAAAAATCCGCCACCAACAACCCGATCCGCCTATGTATCAAGGCTGGCGTCCGCGTTCGCAGCGCGACGATGATTGATGGATGCACTCTCACGGATCGAATGCCCAGCACCATGCATTTCCAGAAAATCAGAACACTGACCATCGCCTCGCGAGTGATCGCATCGTGCATCGTTTTTGTCGGGTTTCTTTTGTATCTGAAATATGGCATCGTGGCGGGCGCGTTGGCATCGTTGGTTGCGACCGTGATCTTGATGATGTTTCCCGGCAAAGCACCGCAGCCGAAGCAGAATGCATCAATCCAGGATTTCATCATACGTGTGTTTCACGTGGCAGCGGCTTTTTTCTTCTATGATTGGGTGAAAGAGATGCCATGGTTTGAGATGATCACCGATCAACTGATCTCACGGGAATCGATGGGGAACTGGCATGTGATCCTCCCGGTCTATCTATGGTGTTGCGCGTGGTGTTTTTCCATGATCATCAAGGCACGAGCCATGACGGACGAAGATATTTTGCATATCTATCAATCGGATGATCCGGCATCCTCAAGCCTGCCATCATGATCATGTCTCATACTTTTCGCGAGGGTGTTCTTTTTCGGATGGATGTGACGTGACATCGCGAGCGACCGGAAAACCCCGATCCGTGACGTCCACGAGCATTTTCGGTCTGAGGTCGGAAAAACACTGGACGTTCCGCATGAATCTGATGAGCTAAGCCCGGTGACTGCTACTGACCCATCCATGGCCCTTTTCGGACTCTCCGAGGATCGTCGCTTGATCGGTTACGGGCCTTTCACCCGCAGCGCGCAGTGCCCCGCCGATGGTGTCGCATTCTACCGCAATGACTTCGGTCTCACGGCGGAGCAACCATGGTTCATCCCGCAACGCTGGGAAATCGTGAACGCCGCGGATCTGCCCGCGGTACCGATGCCGGACATTTCCTGGCAAGCGCCCGATGCCGCCTCCTTCGCCCAGGTGTTTCAGGACATTTCCCTCGCCATCCGCCGCGGTGTGTTTGAGAAAACCGTGCCCGTCAGTGTCGAGCATGGCCAGTGCATGCAGGGGGAAATGAACGCCTTGATCCACGCCTTCGCCCGCGTGCCATCGCCGAAAATTTCCTACGCATGGATGGATGGTCACGAGGGCTTCGCCGGAGCCACGCCGGAGTTGCTGTTTGCGCTGGAGGGCCTGAACTTGCAGACCATGGCCCTCGCCGGCACCGCCCGCAGCGAGGAGCGGGAAATTCTCGCTGTCGATGAAAAGGAAATCCGCGAGCACGAGTTCGTCGCCCAGAGTCTGATGGCCAAACTCGCCGACCTCGGCACACTCATCCGTCACGAACGCAGCATTCTTGACCTCGGACCCATCGTGCATTTTCAGACCCTGATCGATGTGGCGCTCGAGCAACCGATTGCCATCGATGCCTTGCTGCGCAAACTCCATCCCACCCCCGCACTCGGCCCCCTGCCCCGTACCAAGGAAACCATGGAACTCCTGCTCGGTTGGCGCGGCGCGCTGGGATGTCCGGCGGAATTCGGCGCACCCTTCGGCCTCTGGTTCGAGGAAAAATTCCGCGCCGTGGTGGCCATTCGCGGCATCTGGTGGTCCGGCGACCAGGTCCTGTTACCGGCTGGCTGCGGTGTCATCGAGCCGAGTCGCATGGTCAACGAATGGCGCGAACTGCGCCTGAAACGCGAGGCAGTCAAGTCGGCCATCGGCATCTAACGAAAAACTTCCTTTCATGAGCCATCCCGTCAATCCCTATCAAGAGCGCGCGGACAAACGTCTGGCCCCCCTCATGCAGGGACAGGTGTCCCATGCGGAATGCATCACTGCGTTCAAAGGCTTCCTCCACACCGAGGAGCAAGCCATTCGCCAGCGCCACCGTGAAGGTGCGGGTGGGCTGGAAATCGCCGGTGCCCGTGCGCAACTGATCGAGGCCCTGCTGTGCTCCGCCTACCGTTGGGCGCGCGCGGGTCAGGAAAAACAGCCCGCCACTTTCACCCTGGTGGCCATCGGTGGCTTTGGCCGCGGCCTGCTCAATCCCTGCTCCGACATCGACCTGCTGTTTCTCGTGCCGCGCGCCTCGGACAAGATCCCCGCGATCGTCAAGCAAACCATCGAAAAAATCCTCTATCTGCTCTGGGATATGGGCTTCAAGATCGGCCACTCCGTGCGCTCCATCAAGAAATGCATCGCCGAGGCCCATGCCGATCAACAGAACAAAACCGCCATGCTCGACACCCGCTGCATCATCGGTGACGAGACACTCTACCAGGCCTACCGCAAAGCCTTTGAAAAGGACTGCGTGCAGAAAAAACAGGCGGACTTTCTGGAACTGCGGCGCGTGGACCAGCGCAACCGCCACGCCAAGTATTCCAACACACCCTTCCTGCAAGAGCCGAACGTCAAGGAATCCTGCGGCGGCCTGCGCGACTACCACAACATCCTGTGGGTCTCCCACGTCATGCACGGCATCACGGATCCCAAGGACCTCGTGCGGGAAAAAAAACTCAGCACCGCCGCCTATCAGGAAATCACCGCCGCCTATGATTTCCTCCACCGCGTGCGCAATGAACTGCACTACGAGACCGGCAAGGCCAATGAGATCCTCACCCTGCGCCTCCAGGGCATCGTCGCCACCACCTTCGACTACCCGCAGAAAAGTATCCTGCGCCGCACGGAGGCCTTCATGCGCGACTACTACACCCACACCCGGCAACTGTGGCAGCACGCCACCTCGCTGATGGAAATCTATCAGATCGAGAAAATGCAGGCCGCGGAGTCCGGCTTGCGCTCCTTTCTCAGCTTCCGCAAAAGCAAACGCGAGGAGTTCGATGGCTTCACCGCCAAGGACGGCCGCATCTACGCGATTTCCGCCGATGTCTTTGTCGGCGATCCCAACCGCCTCATGCGCGTGTTCCAGCACTGCCAGTTGCGCAATTTGAAATTATCGCCGCCCATGCGCAAGCTCATCCACGAGCACCTCGAACTGGTGGACAAAAATTTCCGCTACGCCAAGGCCAACCGCGAAACCTTCCAGGCCATCCTCGAGCGCAAGGGCGACGTGGCGCGCATTTTACGGCTCATGCACCGCGTGCGTTTCCTGGGCAGCTATCTACCGGAGTTCGATGCCATGGACTGCCTGGTGCAGCACGAGTTCTTCCACCGCTACACCGCCGATGAGCACACGCTGCGCTGCGTCGATCAGCTCGATGCCCTGCTCGCCGATGAACAGCCGCAGAACGCCTTCTACCGCCGCTTGCTGCTGGAAATTTCCGATCCCTACGCCCTCTACCTGGCCGTGATCATGCACGATACCGGACGCGCCGAGGACGTGCGCGAGCACATCGATGGCTCCACCATGCTCGCCAACCGCGTCTGCAAGCGCCTGCAAATCACCGGTGCCCGCCGCACCATGCTGATGTTCCTGGTGGACAATCATCTCACCTTCTGGCGCACCGCCACCACCAAGAACATCGAGGATCCCAACGTCGTGGCCGAATTCGCCGCCGTGATGAAGACCAAGGAAAATCTCGATGCCCTGCTGCTTTTCACCTACGCGGATTCCAATGGCACATCACCCGACGGATGGAACGGTTGGAAAGAATCGCTGATGCGGCAGTTGCACTCGCTGACCAGCCAGTTTCTGGATCAAGGGCGCGAAGGCTATGCCGCAGCGATCTCCGAGCAACAACGCGAGTTGCGCAATGCCGTGCTGGGCATCATGCGCGACGACTACCAGCCGTGGGTCAACGAACACTTCGATCGCATGCCGGAGGCCGCCTTCAGTTTCCGCGAAGCCTCGCAGATCGTCACCCAGGTGCGCACGGTGCGCCACTTCGTCCGGCGCGAGGAGTCGCACGACCGCCCCTATTGCATCAAGTGGATCGATTACAATGACAAGGGCTACTCGGAACTCATCCTTGCCACCCGCAACCGCCCGAATCTGTTAGAAAAAATCTGCTGCGCGCTTGCCTCGCAACAGATCAACATTCTATCGGCGGATTTCCACACCCGCACCGATGGCATCGTGGTGGACATCTTCCGCGTCTGCAACATCAACTTCGAGCCGATCTCCGATGCCGCCGTACGCAAGCGTTTCACCGAGACCTTCGATGCGATCTTCGACGATGTGGAATACAACCCGGCGCACTACCTCAAGCGGAAGAAAAATTTCCTCGCGCCACGCAGCGATGGCGGCATCGCCTTTCCCGTGCGCAGCTACCTCAGCAATGACCTGCATCCCAGCTGCACCACCGTGGAAATCCAGGCGCTCGACCGCATCGGCCTGCTGCACGATCTTTTCCACGCCATCAACTCGCACGGGCTCGATACCGTGCACGCCCGCATTTGCACCGAGAAAGGCGCGGCAGTGGACACGCTCTACATCACCCATCCCGGCGGGGCCAAAATCACCGACGGCCACCTGCTGCATCACCTCAAACAAGAACTGGATGCCCTGCTGGTGCGCGAGGATGCTGCCTCGTGAGACAAGCACATCCCCCTCATTCCCCCACATCCCTCAGCGTCATGTTTCAAAAATTCTATCGCAAAATCTTCGGCGGCGGCTCCCTGCCCACGCCTGTGTTGGAAAAGCCCAATCACCTGCTCGCCTTCATCCTGCTGGAACAGGAAGGCATGCCCGCGGAGGAAAAGCTGATTGCCTCGTTCCGCAAGTTTTCCCAAGGCCACCATCAGCTCAGCATCGCTCATGACGAGGATGATGCCGAAAATGGCGCGAACAACATCAACGTGGTCGCGTGGAACATCGAGGGCGCGGGCAGCGGTTTTCTCGCCCACATGGACATGCCGGTGCCCAACGGCGAAGCGGAGGCGCACTTCGAACGCTCCGTGTCCTCGTTCTCGCACGACGCCGTGCTTCCCGGCCATCGCGCGCATCTGATGCTCAACTTCATGCCGGGACAATTGTTGTCCGCCACCGAGGCGATGATGATTTTCACCGACATGCTGGCCGCCGCCACCGAGTCCTCCGCCAGCGTGGGCGTCTATTATGGCAATGCCCACGTCACCCACACCCGCGAATTTTTTCTCAATCTCGCCGCGGAACGTGAGATCAATCCGCGCGTGCTGCTGTGGAATGGCATTTCCAAGGCGCGGGAGGATGGCAACATGGTCAGCATCCTCAGCCACGGCATGGAGGAACTCGCCCTGCCGGATCTTTATCTGATCGGCAAACCCGCTGACATCACCCATCACCTCGGACGCATGTTCGATCTATTGTCGTACATCGCCCAGCGTGGAGCCGCCATTCCCGCCGGTGACACCATCGGTGCAACAGAGAAGGAAAAGATCGTGGTCGAATACGTCCCCTCCCCGGCAGATCCACAAAAGACCGTCTGCAAGATCCGTTTGTGAAAGCATGCGTGGCGGGACAGGAAGCGCCGCCGCGCACGGGTTTACTTCTTGAAGGTCAGTGCGTTGCCTTCCAGGCCGACTTCGATGACGTCGCCTTCCAGGAATTGACCATCGAGCACGGCCATGCTCAGGGGATCGAGCAGGTGGTGCTGGATGGCGCGTTTCAGTGGGCGGGCGCCGTAGATGGGATCGTAGCCCTGGGTGCCGAGAAATTCTTTCGCCTCCGCGCTGAGGGCCAGGGCCAGACCTTGTTTGGCCAGACGCTGACGCAGGCGCGTGAGCTGGATATCCACGATGCTCGTGATCTCCTCGCGGGCAAGACGATCGAAGATGATGGTCTCATCGATGCGGTTGAGGAACTCCGGACGGAAGTGCGCGCGCAAAGCTTCTAACACCTTCGCCTCGCGTTGCTCGGCATTCTCCTCATGGAGGATGAACTGCGAGCCGATGTTCGAGGTGAGGATGATGACAGTGTTGCGGAAATCGACCGTGCGGCCTTGGCCATCGGTGATGCGGCCATCGTCCAGCACTTGCAGCAGGACGTTGAAGACATCGCTGTGGGCCTTTTCCACTTCATCGAACAGGATGACGCTGTAGGGCTTGCGGCGCACGCGTTCGCTGAGCTGGCCGCCTTCATCGTAGCCGACGTAACCCGGAGGCGCGCCGATGAGACGGGCGACGCTGTGTTTCTCCATGTATTCCGACATGTCGATGCGGATCATGGCGTTTTCATAGTCGAAGAGGAACTCGGCGAGCGCTTTCGACAGCTCCGTTTTGCCGACACCGGTGGGGCCGAGGAAGAGGAAGGAGCCGACGGGGCGGTTCTCATCCTGCAAGCCCGAGCGCGCGCGGCGCACGGCATTCGACACCGCGGTGATGGCTTTTTTCTGACCGATCACGCGTTCGCCGAGTCGGGCTTCCATGTGCAGCAACTTCGAGCGCTCGCCTTCCTGGAGGCGGTTCACGGGGATGCCGGTCCAGGCGGACACCACGCGGGCGATGTCGTCCTCGGTGACTTCCTCCTTGAGGATGCCGCCGTTCGCCTGGAAGCGGGCGAGTTTTTCCTTCGCAGCTTCGAGTTCGCGCTGCACGTTGGGTAGCTCGCCGTAGGTGATCTCGGAGGCACGGGTGAGGTTGCCGATGCGTTGCGCTTGCTCGGCCTGGGTCTTGAGCGTTTCGATTTTCTCCTGGGCGGCGCGCACCTCATCGATGACGGCCTTTTCATTGCGCCACTGCGTCATGAGCGCGGCGCTTTGTTCCTTGAGATTCGATTGCTCCTCTTTGACTTTGTCGAGCCGGGCGATGGAGGCTTTATCGGTTTCTTTTTCTAACGCTTTTTTCTCCATTTCCAGTTGCAACACTTGGCGCTCGATCTGGTCGATCTCGGTGGGCATGGAGTCGAGTTCGATCTTCAAGCGCGATGCGGCTTCATCGATCAAATCGACGGCCTTGTCGGGCAGGAAACGATCGGAAATGTAGCGATCGGACAGCGTGGCGGCGGCGACGATGGCACCGTCCTGAATGCGCACGCCGTGGTGGACCTCGTAGCGTTCCTTGAGGCCGCGCAGGATGGCGATGGTGTCTTCCGCGGAAGGTTCGCCGACGAGCACGGGCTGGAAGCGGCGTTCGAGTGCGGCATCTTTTTCGATGTGCTTGCGGTATTCATCGAGCGTGGTCGCGCCGATGGTCGAGAGCTCGCCACGGGCGAGTTGCGGCTTGAGCAGATTGCCCGCATCCGGGCTGCCTTCGGTCTTGCCGGCACCGACGATGGTGTGCAGCTCATCGATGAACAGGATGATCTCGCCTGCGGAGTCGGTGACTTCCTTGAGGAAGGCCTTGAGTCTGTCCTCGAACTCACCGCGGTATTTCGCACCGGCGAGCATGCCGCCGAGGTCGAGCGCGATGATGCGTTTGTTTTTCATCGCATCCGGCACATCGCCCGAGACGATACGGCGGGCGAGGCCTTCGACGATGGCAGTCTTGCCGACGCCCGGCTCACCGATGAGCACGGGGTTGTTTTTGGTGCGGCGCGAAAGCACCTGCATCACGCGGCGGATCTCGTTGTCGCGACCGATGACAGGATCGATCTTGCCTTCCCTCGCGCGGGCGGTGAGATCGGTGCCGTATTTTTCGAGTGTCTGGTATTTTCCTTCGGGATTCTCGTCGGTGACCTTCTGGCTGCCTCGCACCGATTGGATGGCCTCCTTGGCTTTGGCTTCCGTGAGTCCAGCTGTTTTGAGGAGCTTGCCGGCGGGGGAATCCGCTTGCAAGGCACCGAGGATGAAGTGCTCCACGCTGAGGAAATCATCGCCGAGGGCCTCGCGGGCATCGTCGGCTTTTTCCAAGGTGGCACGCAGTCCGTAGCTGAGCTGTGGTTGGGACGTGGAGCCCTGCATTTTCGGCTCGGCGGCGAGGTTGTCGCGCACGGCTGTTTTGAGTTTTGTTAGATCGACACCAGCCTTTTGCAGAATGGGCGTGAGGATGCCGCCTTCCTGTTCGAGCAAGGTCTGCAAGACATGCGCACTTTTCAGCTCGGCGTGGCTCGACTTTGAGGCGAGACGCTGCGCTTGCTGGAGAGCTTCCTGGAGTTTCTGTGTGAGTTTATCGAGTCCCATACGGTTGGTTCTTTCTTGTGTTAGTTGTAGTGGTGATGGCGTTTTTTCGCAACGCAGGTGTTGCGGTTTTTTGCGCCGATTTTGTTGTCATGGGTAGGATGACATAGAGAAAAGTTTATTCAAAAATATTTTCGTAAAATTTTCTCTATGATCCGTGTGGCGGATGGTCATTTGTTGAAATGAGCTTGTGCGGGGGGACGGTTTTCCGCAAGGTCGGGGCATGGCGGACACGGTACGAACAAGATTTGCCCCATCACCGACGGGGTATTTGCATGTGGGAGGAGCGCGTACGGCGCTGTTTTGTTGGTTGTATGCGCGCAAGCATGGCGGGCAGTTCATTTTGCGGATTGAGGATACGGATGAGGCGCGCAACACCGAGGAGGCGCGGCAGGCGATTTTTGACGGCATGAACTGGCTGGGGCTCGATTGGGATGAAGGTCCCGATGTGGGCGGACCCTGCGGACCCTATTATCAGAGCCAGCGCAATGCGATTTATGACGAGTATTTCCAGAAGCTGGTGGCAGCGGATCGCGTGTATGAGAGCGAGGGCGCGTGGCGTTTCCGTTTCGAGCGCAAGCCGGTGACCATGCATGATCTCGTCTGCGGTGAGGTGACCATTGACTACCGCGATGAATCGAACACGCCGGACATGGTGGTGAAGCGATCGGACGGCTCGTATGTGTTCCATTTCGTCAACGTGGTGGACGATCTGGAAATGAAAATCACGCACGTGATCCGGGGTGAGGACCATTTGATGAACACGCCGAAGCATTTGCAGCTCATCGAGGCGCTGGGTGGCGTGGCACCGGCCTATGCCCACATTCCGCTGATCCAGAATCCGAATGGCTCCAAGATGTCGAAGCGCGATCAGGGCGCGGCGGTGGGAGACTACCCGCGTCAGGGTTTTGTGGCTCCGGCACTGGTGAACTTTCTGGCGCTGCTGGGCTGGTCGCCGAAGACCGAGGAGGAGATTTTTTCGTTAGATGAACTGACGCAGCGTTTCAGCTTGGAGGCGGTGAATCGCTCGCCAGCGCGCTTTGATGCCGAAAAATGCGCGTGGGTGAACCAGCAGCATTTGTTGCGGATGAGTGCGGCGGATTTCGCTGCGGCGGCTCTGCCCTATGTGGAGGCGGCCGGGCTGGTGCCGGGCGATTCCTTTGTGGCGGCGGCAGCGGCGGTTCAGGAAAAAGTGCGTCTGCTCACGGAGGTGCCGGAGGCGTTGCGGTTTTTGTTGGATGATGATTTCCCCATGGATGCGGCGGCGCTGGACAAGGTCAAAGGCACGGCACAGGTGGGGCCTTTGCTCGATGCCTTGAAGGAGGCTTTTGCCGCCTTGCCGGAGTGGTCTGGTGACTTGGCAAAATCGGCAATGGCTCCGGTGGCAGCCGCGCTGGGCGTCAAGCCGGGGCAGATGATGTTTCCGCTGCGCGTGGCCCTCTCCGGCAAGTCCGGCGGCCCGGATCTGGTGGCAATACTGGAACTGTTAGGCCGCGAGCGCTGTTTGCGACGGATGGATCAATTGCGACAAGCTCTGGCATGAAGGCGGAAGTCTATCAGATGAGTGATCTGGTCGCGCGTGACGTGCTGGATGCTTTTCACGACAAGCCGGCGATCCTGGCGGTGATCGGATGCCCGGTGGCGCACTCCGCGTCCCCGGCGATGCATCAACCGGCGCTGGATGCCTGTGGCATTCACGGCCGCTACATCAAGCTGGAAGTGCCGGTGGGGCGTGTGATGGAGGCCTTGCAGCACCTGAGCGAGCTGGGATTCACCGGGGCGAATGTGACGGTGCCGCACAAGTTCGCGGCGCTGGATGCCTGCCATCAGGTGGACGAAGCGGCGCGGCAGATCGGCGCGGTGAACACCATCCGTTTTGTGAACGGCGAAATTCACGGCTGGAATACCGATGGGCCGGGCTTTGCACGAGCGATCGCCGAGGAATTTTCCACCGCCCTGCATGGCCTGCGGGTGATGATCGTCGGGGCCGGCGGCGGGGCTGGTCAGGCGATCGCCACCCATTGTGCCCGCGATGGCGCGCAGCGCGTCATTCTGGTGAATCGCACAGTGGAGAAAATCGAATCTCTGGCGCAGGTGTTAGGAAAACGTTTTCCCACCACCCAATTCCATTGTGTCGCCCTGGATGACCCGCAACTTTGCGGTGTGGCCAAGCAGTGCCAGTTGCTCGTCAACACCAGCTCACTGGGACTGCGGCCCGATGATCCTTCGCCCGTTTCCTCCTCCTGCTTTGCGCCTCATCAATGGGTGTATGACACCATCTACAAACCGCCGATGACGGCATTCTTGCGCGATGCTGTGAAACAAGGGGCGACAGTGGCCAACGGATTTTCCATGCTGCTGCACCAAGGTGTGCTGGCCTACGACATCTGGTATCCCGCACGAGCGCCGCTGGAAATCATGCGCGCGGGCTTACGGAGCGTCAGTTAATTCCACGCCAGGGTCATCGATGCCCATCCAGTGACAGGCCAACACTTCCACCAGGGTAAAAACCTTTTGTGTGCCTTTCATGGAACGGCGGATCTTGACGCAGACGCGTGCGGTATTGGGAGGATCGGCCTGGGGGAAAATCGATCCCATCAGTGGCGTTTCATTCTTGCGGGCGTCGAGTGCGGCACGGAGCAGTCTGCCGTTGCGGTTTTTCCTATCGACCAGAAACTCCGGCGTCACCAGGCCGAGAGGCGCGCCTCGCAGCAGTGACGGTTCGTAGAAAACGACACTCATTTGCAGATCCGAATAGTTCTGTTCCGCCAAGCGCTCGCGCACCAGCATGCGGAAGATGCCCTCGTCATCGCCGTCGGCTCCTTGAAAAACGGACCAGGGCATGGTGGAGCTTTTGACGTAACTCTCCCAGTCCAGCACCCAGCGGTCGTCCTCGTTGGCAAAGACCATCTCGATTTTGCGCCCGCGGTCATCGGTCCAGATCGTTTCGATCAAGGGCACTCCGCCGGGGCGAATCACGTTTTTTTCCGAAAGCTCGATGGTATCCGGTTTGAAGAACGAGGCTTTGGCCCCATCGTTGAGGATGATGGATGCCAGCTTCGGTCGTTGGCGGCAGAGCTGTGCCAGACTCTCAGGCGCAGTGGTGTCAAACAAGGCCGAGGTTGTCTGCAACATCTTGGGGTAGGCCTGGTTGATGAGATCCAGGTTTTCGCTCACCCAGTTTTTTTCCTCCGCCTTCTGGGAAACGACGGGGGCCACAGGTGCGGGAGTGGCCGGACTGGTGAATTTCCATTTGATCAAGGCTGCCATGGAACCCACCGCGACAAGCCAGACGATGGCGAGCTTGAGCAACAGGTTGGACTTTTTGCGCTTGCGCTCCGTGCTCTGACGGGAAGAGGAGGAGGAGCTGCCGCGCGAGGACTTGTGGGTGTCGATGCGCACCAGTTGCCCCGAGGAATTTTCCTGGTTCAGGTTGGGATTGAACTCCTTGCGAACCTCGGCGGTGGAGCCTTGCACGACGTTGACGTTAAGCTTCTTTTTCGAGGGGATGGGTGTTTTTTCACAAGCGGGACAAAGCGAATCCCGCTCGCCTTTGAACACTTCACCGCATTTGCCGCAATGATGCCACCCTGTCTTGATTTCCGTCATCAAGGCCAAGTTAGGGCATAACCCAATCTTTGTGAAGCATCTCTGTGATGAAAAAACGATTTTGTGAACTGATGTCGGCGGTTTTCTGCATCCGGATGGTGACGCGTGCCTCTGTCATTTGATCGAGCACCTGGACATCCTGCAACAGGGCCGCGCGGATTTTCTCGTGGGTCGGGGAATGGCGTTTCACGTAACCCCAGACGATGGTCTCATCGCGCGAGCTGGTGATTTGATAGGACTCATACTCACTTTCCGGCAGATACGGCAAGTAGTAGGGCGAGGGGGTGAGGATGACACGCATTTTCACAGGATGCTCGGTGGGGTTGCGCGCGAGTGTGGCCAGTCGGGCATCACCCACCTCCAGTGTGGCTTCCCAGTCAAGAGTCAGCTCCCCTTCCACTTCCACGAAAAATGCCGCGAACGAGGATCCGTCCTGATTTTTTCCCGTCATCCGCAGAAATGCACGGCCATCGGCTTCCTCGAACTCGTATTGGAGAGCATCAGACTGATCCAGCAGCGGCGGCGATGGCCAGGGTTGCCAGTATTTTTCCAGCATGGCCGGGGTGGTGTCGGTCATGCGAATGAGAGGTATGACCTGATCGCGTTTGGTCGCGGCGGTGAAAAGCCGGAAGATCGCGAGCGCCTTTTGCTGCTTTTGGTACGAGTTTTGCAAAAATGCGTAGAGCGGTGAGTCATCGTGCTCATCCTCGGACACGACAACAAATCCTCCCGGCACGGTGGGGCTGTTGTCTTCATGGGGATCGACCTGCCGGTTGACCCATGCGATGGCCAGAAACATCACCACGATGACGCCGATGAAAGCCGCCCAGATGCGGCTCAACTGTCGCACCGAATGCTGTCCGCCCCACGTGGATTCACCATCCTGTGTTTGTCGTGGAGTGGTGGGGGCAAGCTCCGGGAGCTTCGCCGGGATGCGGGCGATTTCTCTCAGGATACCCGTCGTCGCCAGATCGAGTTTCACCGGTTCCTCGGCCACGGCAGAGGTGGGGCTGGAGACATCGTCATCCCAGTCGCTCCCGGTAGTGCCGCGCCTGCGACGCTGGCCTTTGCGTGATGAGCCTTTTTTGATCATAGCAATCATACTACAGCGGAGTAAAGCAATCGCCATACCGCTGCGAAGAAAAAATCGCTCCGCATCATGATTTCACTGAGCGCCTCACTGGCCGATGGGCGGCTTGGGAACTTCTTTCGATCCCGCTGGCTCCGGCAGAGGCACATCCACTGCTGGTTTTTGATCGGCGGATGAAGGCGGCAGTTCATTCACAGCCGGCGGGGCGATGGGCGGCAACGGCACACCGGTGCCCAAGTCCGTGGGTGCCACACCAGGCTGCAGGCCATCAGGCAAGGGAGCGGCGGCCTCGGTGCTGATCGGTGGCGCACCGCCGGTGCCCGCTTGCTGACCTTCCAACAGAAGTGCGGCGGCGACGTAGCCCACGGAGCCGTTGTCGAGCTCCACTTTGACAAAGGATCCCTCGGACTTGATCACGCGCATGGTCGTGCCGGCGGACAACAGGGAATCAGCCTCCGCGTTGCCGGTGGGTTTGCTCTTGAAGAACGCGGTGGAATTCGACGCGGCGGTTACGAACTGACCGGCTTTGAACTGATAATTCCCGCCCATGGCCGCGCCGTCAGGCTGTTGCTGGTAGCCGGCGGTGTTCAACGGGTCAAACGAACCTCCCCCCAGCGGGCCGTTGAAGTCACCGCATCCGGTGAGAATCAGCAGTCCGCAGCACAACGATACGTTAGAAACAACTTTCATGCCTGATCAATATCCGCGTCCGCACCCTCACGTCAAGTTTTTCCCCATCAGAAAAAATTTGTCGTTACGACTTGCCAGCCGGAAAGGAAACCACCATGCTGGGCGCATGCGAATTTTCGCCCTCACCGGCGGCATCGCCAGCGGCAAGTCCACAGTATGCCGATTGCTGCGCGAATTGTGCCCGTCCGTTACCATTTTCGACTGCGACGCAGCCACACGCCGACTCCACAGTGACCCGGATGTGGTAGAACAATGCCGCGCCGTTTTCGGGGATGAAGCGATTTTTGCCCCGAAAAACTGCCTCGACCGCGATTTTCTCCGCAAAAAGATCATCCACGATGAAACCGCCAAGGCCCAGTTGGAGGCCATCATCCACCCGTTGATCCGCCAGGAATGCCTCGCTTCCCTCGAATCCGCCCAACAGCAACAAAACTCGCCGCTGTTCATCGCGGATGTTCCCCTGTTGTTCGAAAATGGCTTTCACTTCGGCCAGGAAAAATCCCTGCTCGTGGCCTCCAGCCTGGAAACCCAGGTGCGGCGTCTGCGCAATCGCACCCGCTGGGATGACGACACCATCCACGCCAGCATCGCCGCGCAAATGCCCGTCGCCGACAAAATGCTGCGCGCCGATGCCGTTTTCTGGAACGAAGGCCCGCTCAACAGCCTGCGCAATCAGATCGCCCGATTCCTCGAAGGCCACGACATCACCACCGCGGATTCCGCCACCATCCGCACCATGCCCATCACCCTCCCGGTGGCCATCGATGTGAACCAGTTCCGCGCCAAGCCCCTGGCGGAATTGCACGACATGGCGGATGCCATTCCCGGCCTCAATGTCGCCCACGCTTCCAAGAGTCAGCTCATTTACGAATTGCTCCAGTTTTATTCAACCGAGGGCGTGGAATTGACCTGCGAAGGCGTACTCGAACTGGGCAAGGAAAACTTCGCCATGCTCCGCGATCCGGCGCGCAGCTTCCGCCACTCGCCCGATGACATCCACGTCTCGATGAATTTCCTGCGCGAATACGGCTTGCAATCCGGCCAGCGCGTCAAGCTCCGCATCCGTGCGCCCAAGGAAAAAGACAAATTCCTCACCACCGCCGAGATTCTGGAAATCGAGGGCAAACCCCTGTCCGAATGGCAGATGCCCACCGATTTTGACAAACTCACCCCGCTGTTTCCCGATCGCCGCGTCTATCTCGAAGGCCCCGGCCCCGACTTTCTCAGCGTGCGCCTCGTGGACCTCATCGCCCCCCTCGGACTCGGCCAACGGGCCTTGATCGTCGCCCCCCCGCGCGGCGGCAAGACCATCTTGCTCAAGCAAATCGCCAAGGCCATCAAAACGAACCACCCCGAGGTCGAGCTGATCGTCCTGCTGCTCGATGAAAGACCGGAGGAAGTGACTGACTTCGAGGAAAACGTCGGCTGCACGGTCTATGCCTCCACCTTCGATGAATCGCCGCGCCGTCACGCCCAAGTGGCCGACATGGTACTGGACCGAGCCAAACGCCTGGTCGAACAGGGCAAAGATGTGATTCTGCTGCTGGATTCCCTGACCCGCCTCGCCCGCGGACACAATGCCGCCAATCCCTCCGGACCCATCGGTTCGGGCGGCGTCTCTCCCATTGCCTTGCAAAAATCCCGGAAATTCTTCGGTGCCGCACGCAATGTCGAGGAAGGCGGCTCGCTCACCATCCTCGCCACCGCCCTGATCGAGACCGAATCGCGCATGGACGATGTCATTTTCGAGGAGTTCAAGGGCACCGGCAACATGGAAATCCGGCTGGACCGTGAGCTGTCGGAGCGCCGCATCTACCCGGCCATCCACATTCCGCAGTCCGGCACCCGCAATGACGACCGCCTCTACCACCCCGATGAATTCGCCAAGGTGCTCGACATCCGCCGCCAGTTGGCGCAGCTCCCTTATGGCGAAGCCATCGAGACACTGATGAAAAACCTCAAAACCACCCAAAACAACGCCGAACTCTTGCTCCGCGGAATTCGCTAATTTTTTTAAAAAAAAGTTTGCATTACAAAATACATCGTATTGACTAGCTCTGTGCGAGTTGCACCATTTGTTTATGAAAAAAACTCTACTTTTCGCCGCCTTGCTGTCAGGACCAGCCAGTGCTGTTTCCATCAATACCAACGTCAACCGGACGTTCACACTGACTGCGCCGACGGTGAGCAGCTACCTGGGTGGCACCACGAACGTTACCATCATTGATGGCTCGATTACCCTTTCGCCTTGCTTCCATCCTTCGCCTTTCATCATTCCGCCCAATCCACTGGGCTGCCCGCTGGGCACCACCGCCTTCATTCAGGCGGGCGATGTGGATGGCGACGGTGTGGTGGATGATCGTTCCTACTGGTCCGTGGCGTCTGTGATCAAAGGGAATATCATCGAGCCATACTACCCCATCGGCGTGACTCTCTCCGCAGCCCCACCGTCCACCTTGACCCGTCCGCTTGGTGACTTCCGCGACAATTCTCTCGGTGTGTTCTACAACATCCTGGGCGGCAGCATCAACCTCTATGAAATTTCCTCTTATCGCTACAACCGCGAGTTTGATGGAACTCTGCTGCCCAACGCCTACAGCCTTCACGCCAATCAGTGGGTGCCCGGGGTGTATGTGTATTCCGTGCCCATCAAAGGACAAATCAACAGGTTTGCCGCACTGCGCATGACCATCACTTCCATGGTGGAAGCCAATGGCTACCGCAAGGGCTTGAGAGGCTTCGGTCTCGTCAACATCAATTGGTCGAACAATGCTTACGAGGTCGATCCCCGTTTGATTTCTCCGCTGAGCTGGCAGGGTAACACCGTTTCCAACACGGTGGCCTCGGATGTGGTGGAGTTTGCCATGAGAAACACCGACGGCGAGATTGTTTACCCGGTGCCTAACACGCCCTACCGTCTCGACAGCCCCTACCTGACCAAGTTGAACATCCTCCCCTACGTGTTCAACAAAGGTGATGTGGGCACCTCGGAGATCAGCTTCAGCCGCAATCTGTCCACCAGCCCGATTGCGTCCGATACCTCCACGCGCCGCTGGTCTTGGAACAACCGCTTCATCGATACCTACAAAGGTCACGACCTTTACGAGTACCGCCTCACCAACAGCAACCCCATCCAAGGGATCAAAGTATCTGGGAATCCAGCCACACTGCGCGCTGCCAGTGCGGACTACGATGGTGACGGTCTTTCCAACATCATGGAATATGCTTACACTCAGGATGACGGTGACGACTCGAGCCTGACCTTGGAGTGGACGAGCTTCCACAACACTCCCGCTTCGCAGCCCACCCCGGCCACTCTGGCGGAATTCGGCCTCACCGCTCCGACCAACGCGGCCCCGGCTTATCTCGACACACTTAGTGCCGGAATCGCCACCACCCCCTATGTGACCAACAAACGCAAGAATGTCGGAGCCGCCATCACCTACGGTTACGAAGTCAACTACGATGCCGCCAACCCTCGCTCACGTTGGGTGAAACTTGCCGCACCACGTCCGGGTACCACATTGGTGCTGCGTGACAAACGCGCTGGCCAGATCAGTGGCAACCCCGCTTTCACCTGGACGATCACGGACACCTTCGATGATCTGACAGTCGATCCTTCGACTCCGGGCACCACCACAATCCAGGCATCAAATGCGCTCCCAGCCACCGTCCGCATTCGCTCCACCGCCGCAGTCACCAAAGGTTATTGATCGAATCATGCGAAATCGCTAAGAACCACTTTGCAGCCGCGCATCCTCCAGGGTTGCGCGGCTTTTTTCTTCCCGCCTGTCGTCCCTTTTCATGCCCACACTCATCCAAGACTCTCAAAGCCTGCTCGAATTGGTTCAACGCATCGCTCCGGTTGCACCCACTTGCGCGATCGATACCGAAGCTGACAGCCTCCATCGCTACAAGGAGTCACTTTGTCTGATCCAGCTCTCTGCGGGCGGAGAAAACGTCCTGATTGACCCGCTGGCCATTGATGACATGCAGCCATTCGCGGAATACCTCTGCGCTTGCGAGGTCTGGATGCACGGCGCTGATTACGACATGACCATGATACGGCGTGAATACGGCAAGTTGCCGCCCGTCGTATGGGACACTCAGATCGGCGCGCGATTGCTTGGATTGCGAAAATTCGGACTCTCCGACCTCGTCGAGCACTGGTTTGGCGTGACCTTGGTGAAAACCTCACAAAAAGCCGATTGGGGCAAGCGTCCCATGACGCCGACCATGCTCGAATACGCCATCAATGACGTGGTGTATCTCCTGCCCATGGGCGAGTGCATTGTCGAGGAGTTGCTCGACCTGGGTCGCTACGATTGGTTTGTGCAAAGTTGTGAGGCCGCCCGCAAAAAAATCCTCGAACGCGATGAAAATCGCGAAGAAGCCTGGCGCATCAATGGCTCTGGTCGTCTCAATCCGCGCGGCCTCGCCTACCTGCGCGCGCTGTGGCAATGGCGCGACGCGGAAGCCGCCTCCTGGGATAAGCCGTCCTTCATGGTGGTGAACAACAAGCAGATGATCGAGTGGGCGGATTTGCTCGCCCAGGATATGACCATTTCGCTGCCGCGGCACTTGCAGCGCCCGGAGCGGCTGCGCCGTTACGAAAAAGCCCTCGCCAGCGCCGCTGCATTGTCAGACGAGGAGCTGCCGGAAAAAATCAAGGCTCCCCGCCGTAAAAAAGATTCCGCCTTTGAAAAAGCCGTGGATGCCATCATCCAAAAACGCGATGCCGCCGCCACAGCCCTGAACATCGATCCCTCCTTGCTTATCGCCCGCAGCGTGGCGGAGTCCCTCGCCGCTGGCGAAATGCAACCGGCCGACTGCCTGCTGCCGTGGCAGATCGAACAACTGAATCTTTAGTCCGCACCGATGCACTCCATGCCACACAATCCCTCAGGTATGATTACCCCGCACATTGTGTTCCAGTGCCACCACTGCGGTGTCAAGCTCCAGGTCCCTGTCAGCTACGCGGGTCAAGGCGGGCCATGCCCCCAATGCCGCCAATTTCTGCAAACTCCCCTGTTGCCCCATTACGCTCCTCCCGTGGAACCGCCAGAGCCGCAGCGCTATGCCAATCCCGCCTCAACCTTCGCCGCCCAAGCCCCCTCGGTGATGGGACGCTCCTTCACCAAACCGGAAAAATCCTCCCGCTCACTGAATCGCGGCATCCTTCCCGATCAAGCCATCAACCAAAACCACCTCATCGAAAAAGAGAGCAAGGAAACCACGCGCATGATGCTCTGGATCATCGCCGTGATTCTGCTCCTCGGCATCGCCACTTTTCTCATGAAATCGATGGTGGTAGGCGGTTGATCCCCTCGGCATTTTCCCATCAAAAATCATCGGCTTTCGAGGGAAATCCCTTGCTCTTTTCAGGGGTTTTTAGGACACTCCGGCAGATATGTCAGATCCTCTTACTCCTGCGGAAAACACCCCTCCCGGCGTCGATGCCAGCCAGCAATACGGTGCCGCCCAAATCGACAAATTGGAGGGCTTGGAAGCTGTTAGAAAACGCCCGGGAATGTACATCGGCGACCCCGATGAACGCGGCCTGCACCACTGCGTTTTCGAGGTGCTGGACAACTCGATTGATGAACACCTCGCCGGCTACTGCCAGCGCATCAAGGTCACGATCCACATCGATGGCTCGATTTCCATCAGCGACAACGGCCGCGGCATTCCCGTGGACATCCACCCGAAATTCGGCATCCCCGCCGTCGAGCTGGTGCTTACCAATCTGCATGCCGGCGGCAAGTTCGGCCAAGGTGCCTACAAGTACTCCGGCGGTCTGCACGGCGTCGGCGCGAAGTGCGTGAATGCCCTGTCCGATTGGTTCAAGGCGGAAGTGCGTCGCGAGGGCAAGGTCCACATGATCGCCTTCGAGCGCGGCAAGACCACCTCACCGCTGGCAGTGATCGGTGAGGCTCCCATCGATCAAACGGGAACGACGATCACCTTTTTCCCCGACGCGACGATTTTCGTCGATACCATCATCTTTAATTTTGAGCGCCTTTCCACCCGTTTGCGCGAGCTTGCTTTCCTCAACCCCGGCCTCACCATCGATCTCGAGGACGAGCGCCCGGAGTCGGCGAAAAAAACCTCGTTTTACTACGCGCAGGGCATCGTCGAGTTCGTCACGCAGCTCGGAGAAAACAAGCCGATTATCCACGAGCACCCCATCGCCCTCTCCGGCAAACGCCAGATCGAAATCGACTACGACGGCAAGGTCACGCAAGACGATGTCTATGCCGATGTCGTCTTCCAATACAACGACTCCTATAACGACCAAATCCTCTGCTTCGCCAACTCCATCCCCAATCCCGATGGTGGCACGCACTTGACCGGTTTCCGCACCGCGCTGACCCGTGCGATCAATCAGTTTGCGAAAGCCAACAAGATCCTCAAGGACAAGGACCCCTCTCTCAGCGGTGACGACGTGCGCGAAGGCCTGGTCTGCGTGATCTCGGTGAAGATGCCGAATCCGCGCTTCAACTCACAAACCAAGGCGAAGTTGGTGAATGCCGAAATCGAAGGCGTCGTTTCCTCGATCTCCTACGAGGGCCTGATGAGCTACTTCGAGGAAAATCCCTCGCTCGCGAAAAAGATCATTGAGAAATCCGTCAACGCCGCCCGCGCCCGCGAGGCCGCACGCAAGGCGCGCGAGACGGTGCGCAAGTCCGCCCTTTCCGGTGGTGGTTTGCCCGGCAAGCTCGCCGACTGCTCGGAGCGCGATCCGTCGAAATCCGAGCTCTACATTGTCGAAGGTGACTCCGCAGGTGGTTCGGCGAAACAAGGCCGCGACCGCCGCACGCAAGCGATCCTGCCACTCCGCGGTAAGCTCATCAACGTCGAGAAATCCCGACTCCACCGCGCGCTGCAAAATAAGGAGATCCAGTCGATGATCACCGCCATCGGCGCGGGCATCGGCGATGGCGAAATGGACGGCGCGTTCAACGTCGAAAAAATCCGCTACCACAAGATCGTCATCATGACCGACGCCGACGTCGATGGCTCGCACATCCGCACCTTGTTGCTGACCTTTTTCTGCCGTCACATGCCGGAGTTGGTCAAACGCGGCCACCTCTACATCGCCCAGCCGCCGCTCTATCTCGTCACGCGGAAAAAACGCGCCGAATACGTGCAGGACGACAACGAGCTCAACAAGATCCTCATCGACCTCGGTGCCGGTGATGTTTCGCTGCACTCCATCGCCAACGATGCCCTGCTCAGCGCCGATGAACTGCGCATGGTGCTGGAAAACATAGCGCAACTGACCCGCTACGCCGACTCCATCCAGCGCAGCGGCGGCAACTTTGCCGATTACCTCGCCGCCGGCCAGGGCACCACGCTGCCCGCCTACATGGTGCGCGTGCGCCAGGGCAACGAGGAGAAAATCCACTACTTCACCAACGATGAAAGCCTGCGTGCCTTCGCGGCGGAAAACCGCGACCTGCGCCTTTTCGGCGAAAGCCTCACGGAAGAAGAGCTCGCCGCGAATACCAATCAAATCTCTCGCCGCGCCGTGCTCAAGGAACTCCATGAGTCCCACGCCATCGACAAGCTCATGATCAAGCTGCGCGAAAAAGGCCTCGATACCTCGAATTTCTTCTCGCCCGACAAACCGATCTTCGAACTCATCGAAGGCGAAGGCGACAAAAAAGTCGTCACGCCCATTTTCGCAATTACCGATGTCTTGGAAAAAGTGTTGGAGATCGGTCGCCGCGGCATGCAGATCAAACGATTCAAAGGCCTCGGTGAGATGAACGCCAAGGAGCTCTTCGAAACCACGATGGATCCCACCAAACGCCAGTTCCTCCGCGTCCGCCTCGATGAAGACAACGCCGTCGAAGCCGATAAGATGTTCGACGTCCTCATGGGCGACATCGTCGAGCCCCGCAAACGCTTCATCGAAGACAACGCGCTCAACGTGCGCAATCTTGATGTCTAACAGGAGGACAGACGTCCCGCCTGCCTCGGCAAACAGGCTTCCAGCCTGTTCATCCCATCACCACAGCACCCACAAAGATTCTTCATCGAGAGGATGACAATCAATCAACCACGGATGGACTGGATAGACACAGATGATTTTGAAAAACTTGTTGCTAGAGCTTAGTAAAAACAGTATAGATCACCCTATGAATTACTTTCTAAACTTTCCCAAAGCGATTGTAATATTCGTGATGGCCATCAGTTTGCCACTTTTTCAAGCTAGTGGAGAAGAGGCAAATAATGCAGTTAAAGCGAAAGAAGCTAAAATCGGCGAGCAGGTAAAATTTGAGGACTCGACCTGGGTAGTTCTCAGCGCGCACGAGATTGGCGACCGCTTAGGAGATTTGCATTCAGAAGATGGCAAGTTTGTTTATGTCAAATATAAGGTAACTAACGAAACTAACAGCGAAGAACAAATTTTGTTTGCCCCTTCTGTCAAGGATTCGAGAGGAAGGCGTTACGAGGAGCTGGAAGACCTTGTGAACTATTTGAAAGAGGGCGAAAAGGGCATGATGCAAGCACCTCTTCCAGCAGGATTAGGCAAGGTATTTGTCTCCATCTTCGAAATGCCAAAAAATTCTGAAGGAATTGTTTTCCTGACACGGTCACTGGGTATCGAAAAAACGGAAAAGCCTGTTGCTCTTGAGCTGGAACTCGCAAAAAAGAAAGAGGAAGAAAAACAACAGAAAATGGCGAAGGAAGAATCCGCGCGCGTTCAAGCAGAAAGTGAGCGAAACAATGCTGAGCAGTTGAAGGCTAAAGAAGCGCGCCTAGCAGAAATCGAAAAAATTGACGTAAGGCTCAAAGAGTTAACTTTAATCTGGCAACAAGATACGGCCATCATCAATCGCTTAACGAACTTCAAAAAAACTCCAGTTCGAGAAGGAACAAAGGAGTATTTTATCTGCCTCGAATCATCAAAAAGAATTCAACAAGCGGAGGCTGAGGCGAAAACACTGAAGGAAAAAAAGGCGAAGCTAATTTCTCTGAACGAAAACGTGGCATCAAGCCAGCATGATGGTGACAAAGCAGAAAATGACGAAGTGCAAAAAATTCTGAGCGAAATGAAAAAAATCGAAGAGGCCTTCAAGAATGGAACAATGAGCTTCGAGGACGCTGATCGGATGCTCAAAGCACTGGCTTACAAATTGGGAGACGCTAAGGAAAGGGCGAGTAGACTTGATGTAAAGTAAGGAATTGGCAATAGATACGCCGCATTTGAATTAAACTGATAGGCAAATATTAATTTTTCTGTAGTATGAACATACCAGATATTATCGGCGTTTTTACTTCTGCAATTACCGCCATTGGTGTAGCGATTGCAGCTGTTCAAATTTGGCTTACCAAGAGAATCGCTGTATCACAGTTTGAAGACGGTTTTGTCAAAGAGTATCGAAGTGTTGCAGCCAAGCTGCCCACACGAGCACTGTTAGCTGAAGAGCTAGATGAACTTGAGTTGGATGAACACATGGATGAAATGTTTCAGTATTTTGATCTATGCAATGAGCAGATTTTTCTAAGGCAGAATAGACGGATTCAGCCTAAGACTTGGGTGTTTTGGCGCGATGGCATGAAATGCCATTTTAATAAGCCAGCATTCAAGCAGGCGTGGCAACGCATTGAATGCAAACATTTACCAGAATTCAAAGAATTGAGCCTTCTGATAAAATCTGAATTTTCTGATGATCCTGCGAAATGGAAAAAGTCTAAGACTTCTTCCTCTATCGCTGTGAACTCTTAATCACCACAACACCCGCACCCCATATCCCGCGGCTGACCAATGCGCATCGCTGGTGACGGCGATGAGTTTTTCCGCGCGGCACTGACTGATGAGCAATCGATCAAAGGGATCCGTGTGAACTTTGGGCAACGAATAGACCCCCGCCGCGTGGCGATACGATACATCCAGCAAGGTGAAGCCCGCCTCTGTGAGTTTTTGCTCCAGCCCTTTTTCCAAGCCAACCGGAGCCTTGATCTTGCCCAAGCTGGCCTTGATCGCGATTTCCCAAATACTGACCACGCTCACGAACACTTCGTTGTCCGTTTTTTCGATGGCGGCAGCCGCTGTTTCGGACAGCTCGTCATCATCGCGCAAAAACCATAGCAGTGCGCAAGTATCCAGCAGCAGTCTCATTGGTAGTCGTCAAAGTCGGATAAGGGTTCATTGAAGTCCGCAGGCACCGGGCCAATTGCCTTCTTCATCATGCCGCGCTTGCGTTGTTTTACCACCGGCGAACAAGGCCGCAATTCCGCCATGCGCTGGCCATTGCGCGTGATCACAAACACCTCGCCCCCTGCCGCCTCGCGCAGGATTTCCGAGAACTTCGACTTCGCCTCATACGCCGCAATCGTCTTCATAGGGAACACCATATATCGACCGGTCTGACCAGTCAACATTTTTTCAAAAAACTGGAAATTTTTATCCCATTTCAAGCGCTTATTCCTTGCTACCGGCAGAGAAAATCCACATAATTTGCGGGCAAAGTAAAAGTCCATCTGTCAGCAGAAATACCGCGGTTTATCCTCATCGCCATGAACAACACACTCAGCAAACAAACCATCATGCAAGCGCTCTGTCGCTTGGATGAATTGCTGCGTGAAAAAGGCGTCATTGGTGAACTGTGCATATTTGGTGGAGCTGCCATGGTGCTCGCTTTTGACGCACGCGAATCCACACGAGATGTCGATGCCATACTTGTCCCAAAAACGGAAGTCCTCGCCTGCGCCTTAAGAGTCAGCGAGGAAATGGGTTTACGGTTTGATTGGTTGAATGATGGTGTCAAAGGTTTCGTGTCTACCAAAGGTCAAGTCACCACAGAGGGGATGCCTGTGTTGGAAAACCTTCGCATCATGAGACCCACGAATGAATACTTGCTGGCAATGAAATGCCTGGCCAGCAGAGTGGCAGATGACACAACAGGTGGCGATGCAAATGATGTGAAAACTCTTGTCAAGCACATCGGCCTGACAAGTCCTGATCAAGTTTGTGAACTCGTGGCGCAGTATTATAAGGAATCGTTGCTGCCACCCAAGGTTCGATTTTTCATTGAAGAATTATTTTCAGAATTATGAGCACACATTCTCCCTATGCCCAACGCTCTTTATCGGAATTTATTTCCCATGTGAAAATCCGTGACGATTATTCCTACGGGCTGAAAAACTTTCTTGATGAATTTCGATCGAATCCGCGCGTAGAACTCCTCGAGGAGGAGCCTCCTTTATTGGACGGGATCCTTCAAGACGATGGCCTTGCGGACTCCTACGTGGCCTCAGCCGCTGCTTATTTATGCCAACTTCACGACTTTCCCCAACCCGACTGGGTTAATACCAAGCAGCGCATCAAAAAAACGCCCTGGTTCGCCGCCAAATCACCGAACCTCAAAGCCATCCTTCTCCAAGAAAGCCCCGCCGCATTCCGCGTCCGCAATCTTTTTGTTTCGGCAAATGCCTTGCATCGTGCATAACAATTTTTAATCCGTAAATCCGTTCAATCCGTCGTTTTCCAACCAATATGTCCGACCACATCAAACCAATCTCCGTCGCCGAGGAACTCTCGACTTCCTTCCTCGACTACTCGATGTCCGTCATCATTTCGCGCGCGCTTCCCGATGTGCGCGATGGATTGAAGCCCTCGCAGCGGCGCATTCTTTTCGCCATGCGCGAGCTGAATCTGGCACCGGGCAAGCAGCACATCAAGTGCGCGAAGATTTGCGGTGACACCTCGGGTAACTATCACCCGCACGGTGAAGCGGTGATTTATCCCACGCTGGTGAACATGGGCCAGCATTGGACGATGCGGGAAACGCTCATCGATGGCCAGGGCAACTTCGGTTCGGTAGAAGGTGACCCTCCGGCCGCGATGCGATACACGGAAGCGCGCCTCACCCACCTCGGCATGGCGATGATGGAGGACCTGGAAAAGGAAACCGTCGATTTCGTGCCGAACTACGACGAGCGACTCACCGAGCCCACCGTGTTGCCCGCCGCGTTTCCGAACTTGTTGGTCAATGGCGGCACCGGCATCGCCGTGGGTATGGCGACGAACCTCGCGCCGCACAACCTGCGCGAGATCGTCGATGCCATTTGCGCGCAGATCGACAAGCCGGACATCACCTTGCCGGAACTGATGCAATACGTCAAAGGCCCCGACTTCGCCGGCAAGTGCGAGATCCGCGGCCTCAAGGGCATCGAAGAATACATGCGCACGGGCCGTGGTTCGGTGCGTTTGCGCGGTCGCATCGAGATCGATGAACAGGAGGGCGGCAAGAGCATTCTCACGATCCGCGAAGTGCCGCACGGCGTGAACCGCGCGACTTTGCAGGAGCGCATAGCCGAGCTGGTGAATGAAAAAATCCTCACCGGCATCTCCAGCATGCGCGACCTTTCGGATGAGGAAACACGCATCGAGATCGAACTCAAACGCGATGCCCGCCCGCAGGTCGTCGCCAATCAGATCTTCAAGCTCACCAGCATGGATACCTCGTACAGCATCAACATGCTGGCCATCCATGAGAAGCGTCCGAAGATGCTCACGCTGAAAGATGCGATCGATTGCTACATCGAGCATCGCCGCGAAGTCGTCGTGCGCCGCACGAAATACCTTCTGCGCAAAGCCGAAGACCGCGCCGAAAACCTCGAAGCCTATCTGCTCGCGCTCGGTCACCTCGATGACTTCATCCACATCATCCGCTCATCGAAAAACCGCGATGAAGCCCGCGAGCGCCTCGCTTCCTACACCTTCCCCGTCAAAACCGCGGAAAGCCTCGGCATTCTCATCCGCTCGCAGCCCTCGGTGCAGGGCGACACCTACGTTTTCTCCGAGCGCCAGGTCAACGCCATCCTCGAACTCCGCCTCTATCAACTCACCGGCATGGAGCGCGACAAGATCAAGGGCGAATACGACAACGTGCTCGCCGAGATCATCGACTTCATGGACATCATCGCCCGTGAGATCCGCGTGCTCACCATCATCAAGGACGAGCTCCGCGCCATCGGCGAAAAATACGGCACACCCCGCCGTTGCCCCATCCTTCCCGATGAAGGCGAGATCGCCATCGAGGACCTCATCGCCAACGACTCGATGATCGTCACGCTCACTCACCGCGGCTACATCAAGCGCACCCCCGCCAGCGAGTTCCGCGTGCAAGCGCGCGGCGGCAAAGGCCTGCGCGGCATGGAAACACGAACCTCCGGCGATCAGGAGGACGATTTCATCGAACACCTCTTCTCCACCCAGGCGCACGACTACCTGATGTTCTTCACAAACACCGGTCGCGTCTATGTCGAGCGTGTCTATGACATTCCCGAAGGTTCCCGCGCCGCGAAAGGCCGCGGCATCCGCAACGTGCTCAACCTCCAGCCCGAGGAAAAAATCGCCGCCTTGCTGCGTCTCGAACGCGTCACCGACGAAAACAACAACGACATCACCTTCCGTGATGAAGCCGGCTTTGTCCTGTTTGCGACGAAAGTCGGCCTGGTGAAAAAAACACCACTCAACGATTATCGCAACTACCGCAAAGCCGGCCTCAATGCCATCAACCTTGAAGAAGGCGATGAACTCATCGGCGTGCGCCTCACCACTGGCAACGACGAAGTCATCCTCGTCACCCGCCACGGCATCAGCATCCGCTTCCACGAGGAACAAGCCCGCAGCATGGGCCGCACCGCGACCGGCGTCTGGGGCATCCGCCCCGAAGAAGGCGACCACGTCGTCAGCCTCGCCCTCGTCACCCCCGGCAGTACCTTGCTGGTGGCAGCAGAAAATGGCCTCGGCAAACGCACCGCCTTCGAGGAATACCGTCTGCAATCGCGAGGCGGCAAGGGCATCATCACCATGAAAATCACCGAAAAAACCGGCAACGTCGTCGGCGCGGTGACCGTTCAGGAAGAAGATGAACTGATGCTCATGACCAACAGCGGTCTCAGCATCCGCATCAAAGTCAACACCATCCGCGAAACCGGAAGAAACGCCCAAGGCGTGAAACTCTTGACCATGAAAGAAGGCGAATTCCTCCAAGACATCGCCAAAGTCATCCCCGATGGTGAGGACAGCAGCAGCGATGCCGCCGAGAATGCACCTTCCGACGAAGAGCTTCCGAACGAAAAAATGACCAACGAAGAGGAGTAACCCATGAGCAAGACCTTTATAACAGATTTGCACATTGAAAAAGTTCGTCACATCGAGAACTTTGACATTCCGTTGTCCAAATCCGAGATGAAGCACCTTATCATCACGGGTAAAAATGGCAGTGGTAAGACGAGTGTGTTACACGCCTTGAAAGCGACGTGCAAATACATACTTGATCGACGATATTCAAATTTAGTTCACAGTCGTCAATCTCTTGCCGAAAAATTTACTTCTGATCAAACGGTTGATCTGTTAAAATCTAGCATTGAATTTACACCATGTGATTTGTTTATTGATTTTTCTATCGACAATAAATCTGTTGAAGCCGCATCGGAAGCGGGTAAATATATTATAGTATGCTTTGAAACGAAAAGAGCCTCAAATTTTATATCTCCAAAAAGTGCCGAAAAAATATCTTTTGATAACACACGAGAAATTGTGCCCGTTGCAGGAAAGCAGTTTATTCAATTCATGGTAAACCGCTTTTTTGAACAATTGATTGCTTTTAAAGACCGGGAATCAGAGAAAGTAAATCAAATTGAGTCGTGGTTTGGCAAAATTCAACAAGCTTTCCGAGATATACTTCAAGATCCCGAAGCGAAAATGCAATTTGATGACAAAACCTACAATTTTAATTTGATTCAAAACGGCCGTGGACTTTACAATTTAAATCAACTTCCAGATGGCTACTCATCTGTACTTAATTTAGTCAGCGAGCTGATCATGCGAATGGAGAGCCAAAACAAAAGCGCCTATGATGTCGAGGGGGTGGCGTTGATCGATGAGATCGAAACCCATCTTCATGTTGATTTGCAGAAAAAAATTCTTCCTTTCCTCACGGCATTTTTCCCCAACATTCAGTTCATCGTCACCACACACTCGCCGTTCGTGATCAGCTCAATCAAAAACGCTGTCATCTGCGATTTGGAGAAACGCATCGTTACAGAGGACTTGTCAGGATATTCCTACGGCACTCTCGTGGAATCCTACTTCGGCAACGACAACTACTCGGATCAATTGAAAAGCGAACTCAACGAATACGAGAGTTTGATGAAAGCAGAAAAATTGACCTTGGATCAGGAAGAGCGTCTCCAAGACCTTGAGGAAAAGCTCAATCAACTGCCCAAATACTGGGCTCCGGAACTGGATTTCAAATTGAAGCAAATCCAGTTGGAAAAAGCTGACCGCGCCACAGCATGATTCATCTCCCCAAGTCGCAACCAGCACCGGAATGCCTCGCACTTGAAAAACAAAAGGCATCCGGCACCTACCGTTGCGAAGGAGTGGCAACTCGCTTGCAAGAGGACTTCAAAAACAAATGCTACCTGTGTGAACAAAAAGCCCCCACCAGCATCAACATCGAGCACTTCGTCCCGCACGGTGGTGATCGCGAATTGATGTTTTCGTGGGATAATTTGTTTTTCTGCTGCGCCCATTGCAATAATATCAAAGCAGCGTGGCAAAGTCGCACATCTTTCACAGACCTCCTCAACTGCACCGTGGCTGATGATCGTGTTGATGCAGTCATGGACTATCAGATCGGTGTATCTGAATCGAACGGTATGCTTTCGAAAGAGTGGGTCTCCATCCACCCCTTGGAAGAAAACGACCGCGTGCAGCACACGGCTGAATTGCTCAACGAAATCTATCAAGGCACCACCGAGCAGAAAATGATCGAGTCTGCCAATCTTCGCGACATTGTGTTAGCGGAAGTCCGTGAGCTACAAAATTTGCTGAGCAAGTATTGCAGTGCCAGCTCACCCCTCTTACAACAGCGCCGTAAGGAGCAAATCATGAGTCGCCTGCAATCTGATTCCCCCTTCACCTCTTTCAAGCGATGTCTCATTCGCAAGCATCATCGCTTCTCCTCATGGTTGAGTGAAATCGAAGACTCCTAGAGGCACCCCACCCCAAATAACGTCAGAACTGTGTGCGGATGCCGGCGACGATGCCGCGACCGGCCAGCGGGGCGATGTCACGCACAAACGAGGTGCTCAGGCGCGCCTCTTCATCCGTGAGATTCACACCGCGCAGGAAACAGGTCGACTCCACCCCGACTATGGTGGTCTTGTAGCTGATGCCGGCATTGATGAGGAAAAAGGAATCCGTTTTGAACTCGTTCTCCGGCACGCGGTTTTGCTCCGCTGAATACTGACCTTCCAGGAAACAGGTGAAGGGACCGGAGCCGTATTCGATGGTGGCACCTGCGCGGAACGGAGCGATGCGTGGCAAGGCCTCGTTTGTATCGCGGTTTTCGGCATGGACATAGTCGGAGCGCACAATCACATCGAGACGCTGCTCGTTTGGCGCAGCCTGTCCCTCCGCTTGCTCCACGGTGATCGGTGCCAGCAGGTGGAAGACGGCCTCCATTTCAAAGCCGCAGAAATCCGCATTCACCGCCTCAAAGTTGAAGATCGGCAGCTCACCGTGCTCGTGATCATGATCGCCGCCGTGATCGTCTTCTTCGTACAATTCGCCGGTATTGCGGAGGTTGATGAAATCGTTGAAGCGATAGTAGTAGGCATTGGCGAAGCCCGTGACCCAGCCGGTTTTTTTGCGGATACTCAGATCGAGAGAGAAGGATTCCTCGTTGCCGAGGCCGGCATCTCCCACCTCAAAGGCACCGGTGGCAAAGTGCGGGCCGTTCGCGAACAATTCCATGTTAGTAGGCGGACGCTGGGTGTAGGCGACCGAAGCGGACGCGGCATACTCTTGCGTGATATTGTAAATCACCCCGGTCGAGACACTGAAGCCGGTGTTTTCCACATCGAGCGCGCCCAGATCCTCCGTGGTCTGGCGCTCGTTGCTGTGGTGGTCAAGACGCATGCCGAATTGATACCGCCAATCGCCCATCTCTTTCTCCTCCAGGAAAAACAGCGAGTGCTTTTGCGTATCCACCGGCGGCACAAATGCCTCCTCGCCGATCGCGGAAAAGTCAGAGACCTCGATCTCATAACCAAAAGTCCCCAGAAATCCCGCTACCTCCTTGTGCATGAACTCCACGCGTCCATTGAAGCCCTCGATGTCAAAACGCGTGCCGATTTCATCGCCCTCAAACTCCGTGTGCTCGTAGTCCGAGTAGCCCAGATTGAAACGGATCTCGCGCAGGAACGAAAGCGGCTCGTACACGGCACCCCGCACATCGAAACGGCGCTGCTCCATGCCGATGGTGACATCGTCCTTGGCCACCACACCGTAGTCCGAATCCATGCCGGAAAACGAGAACCCGAGGAAGCCGTTTTCGAACACATGCGAGGCTCCGAAACCGAAGCCCTCGGTGTCCGCCGCGCTGTTCGGCACGAATCCCCGGGCCTGTTCCTGATCGGGCTTGTCCACGGCGCGCTGAGCTGCGGAGCGGGCGAAGCCGGGGATTTCCAGATTCTCCATTTCCCGGTGGAAATAGTCAAAGTGCAAGACCCAAGGACCAGAGCCCCAGTTCAGGTCAATGCTTTGCGAGAAGGAATTGTCGGGAGTGCCCGCCATCAGCCCGAAGGTGCCGGAGGGACGAGTTCCCGTGAAGCGCTCCTCTGCGATGCGTCGGTCGATCACATTGACCACGCCGCCCACCGCGTTAGGACCATAGAGCAAAGTGGCAGGACCCCGCACCACCTCGATGGATCGCGCGGACATGGGATCCGCGGATACGGCGTGGTCGGGACTGAGATTGGCCACATCCAGGATGGAAGTGCCGTTTTGCAACATCCGCACCCGGTCATCGCCCAGCCCGCGAAGAATGGGGCGGCTGGAAGCAGGCGAAAATCCTGTGGAGCTCACGCCAGGCAAACGGTTGAGTGTCTCACCCAAGGTAGGCTCCATGCGCAGGAGCAGGCGCTCTTCCGATAGCTTGTAGCCGGGCTGGATCTGCTCGTAAATGGTCTGATCGGCCCGATTGGCCGTCACCACCACTTCGTCCAGCACATTGGCTGCTGTTCCCTCGTCCTCCGGTTTCTCCACCGATTGCGCGTAGCACAAGGAAAACGAAAACAGAGGCAGAAAAGAAAAAATTCTTCGGCATTTCATGGCGCAGCGACACTAACGCAACAAATGTGCATGTGCAAGCATTAAAATGCAATTATTTTGCAGTTGCATGTTATCGTGCAAAAAGATGTTTTCCGTTTGCGATCACGAGAAGAAAAGGAGGCTCAATCAGGGCGGAACATTGACGGCCAGCGATGACCACCCTATTCCAAAGCCTGTGGCAGAAGTCATTCTGGCACTCGAAATCATGCTCGCAACTCAATAGGATCTCTGATCAGCATCTAACGGAATCGCCGATGAATGGCGAAACGGCAGCAACAGCAAAAAGTAAAACGTGAATGCCACCAACTGCAAGGTGACCAGATACCACGGATACGGTCCCATGTAGTCGAACAGGGTGCCCACATTCGGCTTGCCATTGATGAAACCGTAATTGGCACCCAGCAAACTGTTGAGCGCATAAACCCCCACCATATAGACCCAGCTCCAGCAGATCGCCCTGCGGAAGGCTCCGTTCTCGGGGCGCAAGCCAACGCCGAAAACCAGCGCCACCGCCGCCACGGGCACGCCGCCGTGTTGGGCGAAGAACGCATAATACTCCGGTGTGTCCCAGGAAAAATACAGCGTCGGCGTGATCAGTCCCTGCACCGTGCCCGCCACACCCCAGAGGTATCCCATTTCCGCGTAGCGTTGCTTGCCACGGATCAGCGCATACGCGAGCACCAACGACACCACATCGCACAGATACAACGGCAATGCCGTTTCGCGCACGAGCCTTGCCGCCATGGCCGGATCGTGCTGGTAGCGCAGCCATGTCAAAATCGGATCAAGCGCGACCGCGATCAACAACACCACGCCGAGGATGACATTGACGCGTTGTTTTTGCTCCGCTGTCACCTTCGACGAGCGGTGCAGTGCGATCATGCTCACGGCAGCCACGGCCGTGACGGCCATCGCGGTGCAGTGCGGCAGGCCGAATGTTTCAAATGCTCTGGCGTCCATGGGAGAAAAATTTTCACCTCCATAACGTGGGCCACCATCACCTTGTTTCAGCCAAATGACCGAACCACACATGGCGATGCCGCTGCCTTCGCCTTTCATCCAGCGCCTGATCTGTTAGACCTTGGATTTATTTCCGGAACTCGATCATCGCACGAAGTTCGTCTTGCGCGATGCGCGTCACCGCCGCTTCATAGGATAGCGTGGGCAGATCCGGATCGACGTTCATGGTGCGGTCCTGTTGCAGCCAGCGGGACTCGAGCGCGACCAGAAGCTGCGTGATGAGAAGCAGGAACGCGATGGTGCTGAGCGTGGCCACACCGATCATGCGACGCCGCAGACCGTGGAGCACCTTTTCATAAAAATCCCTGACAAACATCCCGCGCCAGCCGCGCACCGTGAGCCAGATGACTGCGGGCAGCAGACAAACGCCAACCACGGAAAGCTGAACCACCTTCGACCAATAAGTTTCCGCCAGCAAAGTCGTGCCGTGCAGGGGAAGCAAAAGCAGTGCGGCGACGATGAGACCGTAGGGCTTGCGCTTGCGGCCGTGCGATGCCAGTTCCCGCCAGGCCCGCGTGGCGTGATCCGCCCAGCAGCGGCACAGGACCAGGATCAAAAGAAACAGGCTAACGGCAGGTACCACGGGAAACAAGTGGACGAAACGATAGCCGTATTCCTTGCCCGTCCATGGAGTGAGCCAGGTCAACAAGGCATAGTAAGCAATGGGTGCCATCACACAGCAGAACACCATCTTCATGAGGTCGCGTGGTCGTAGCGATTGCCACGCCTCGTCGCTAATGCGCGTGACGATTCCACCACCGCGAAGAAACCATGGATAGGGAATCAGCAGGATGAGAATGAGGCAGGCGATCAAGCTCACGACTTGCAAGATCAGGGAATGATCGACGAGACGCAGCGGCGTCAGATCGCTTGCAGACAGGGGAGCCTGGCGCTTTGTCCGATAGATCAGATGTGGCAAATCATTCAGCGCCAGCATCGCCGCGTGCTGTTCAATGAGATCGCTGGATGCATCCTTGCCCTGCTCGGACGAGGCGCGGAGAAAACTTTCGTGAAGGAATTGCCAAACTTCCACGTCGTGAGGATCCCAGGCGCTGGTATCCAGCACTTCGATCTGTTTCGCCAGCAAGCCAAGGCTCACACGCCGCACCAACACGTCGATCAGAATGTGGCAGTCCTGGTAGCAAAGGATTTTCATGTAGGCCATGACATCCGCAAGCAACTGTTTTCCCTCGGGCGTGTGGAAATCGGCTTGTTGCAAACTGGCAACCAGCACATTCGTCAGCTCTCTGTTTTGTAAAATCAGCACCACCTGCTCAAACAGATAGCCGAGGGGGAGGAATTGATCATGCCAACTGGTTCTCCGGCTCAAGATGGGATGGCGCAGACGATGCAGCGTGATTTCATAACCATCATGCCTTGGCCGATGCAATCCGCTGCGCCAGAGATCCAACACCTCCCCGGCTTTTTGGAGATCGATGATGGTCATGGCGTTAACCATTCTGGCCCTGAGTCGTTTTTTTTCCTCATTGGTGGCCTTCGAGAGCATGCTTTGGGTCACGGTGCATTTCGGATGCAGGTTATTTTCCGCCTTGGCCACGCCGGATGCCAGCTGCTCGGCGGCGGTCAGCGCATACCAGCCGTTGTCGGGATCGATGGATTCCCCCACCTTCACAAAGTCCACGGGCAAAGTCCGATGTTCCAGGATATGAACTCGCGCGTAATCGGCATAAAACGCGGGGTTTTTCGGATCGCTCTGCCACAGCGCGCGCCGCTGCTCCGCCTTGCCGATTTTTTTAAGATCGCCGTAGAGGAGAAAGGACTCTTCGGGCGTCGCGGTTTTTACCAGCACTTCGCGCGGCTGACTCATGCCTGTCAAGCGGCGGTACTCGAGGAAGCCCTGAAGGAGACGCTGTGATTGATAGAGCATCAGGGCGAAGCCGATCAGAACAACCGCGGTACCGATCATCAGCGCCCGGCGACGCAATACGCGACTTTTCTCCGTCACGCGTTGCAATGACACCTCAAGCTCTGCCGACTGAGGCGCATTCTCATCGATCACCTCGTCCAACAGTCCCTGAGCATGCAATTGCTGCTCGGCATTGTCATGCAACCCAGAGGTCCAGCGCGCGATAAGTTGGTCTTTGGGATTGACTTTTCTGACTTCAGAAGATGTCAAATGTGGATGATTTGATGAGGCTGACATGATCAGAGCAAACGCGAAACAGGTTCTGAAAGAAATGTGGAGGGGGCCTCGTTAGGGGAGTGGCAACACTAAATCAGTAAGCAGCTGCGGAAATGATCCGTTTTGTATGCTGGCTCCCATTGTTGCCGGTATGGGCTCCAGACCGTATGGCGATATTAGATTGATTTGATCATGACTCCCCGCCCAAGGTGGTAGTTTTACGCAATTCCTCTGCGGAGATTCTCACAAGCTGCCCGTTTCTCTTGATGACGATTCCCGTGTTGGTCTGGATCGCGATTTTGCGTGCGGATGCTGCGGCTCGGTGCAGTGCGGCCAGAGAAGCTCGCAAGTCTTTGTCTTTGGCTTGGCTGATGTCTTTGGTTTTCATTCGTTTTCCCCCCATTCCAGCAATCCCGGTGCTTCACCCACATTATCGTATATGGCCCAAGTATTGACAACTGATTTGTAGGCGTCCGCGAGATTCCGCAATCCGACGGCGATCAGATCCGCATTGATGAAACGTGGACACTGAGCTTCTTCGGGGAGAAAGGACTTGGCAAAAGTCGTTTTCCCGCGCCGTCCTTGCGGCGAGCGGTGCACTGCGTCAGGCCGAATGTTTCAAATGCTCTGGCGTCCATGGGAGAAAAATTTTCACCTCCATAACGCGGGCCACCATCGCCTTGTTTCAGCCAAATCAGGGATTTTCGTTAGCCGGTGGTGAGTGGTTGATGCAATGAAGCGGGAAACTCAGAACGGCGTGATACCTTGGATGTCCGCCAGTCCGCAGAAGATCTTTCAAGAAGTCGGCACCCAGTTTTCGTTAGGGTTGTTCTCTAGCAACAGTTGCTTGGCTTCGTCGATGCTGATCTTCTTTCCTCGTGAGTCTTTGGTGCTACCCAGTCGATTGTCATCAAACTCCCACTGACAATGAAAGGCATAGATTTCCAGAGGTTGGTCTTGCGGGAATTTCTGCATGAAAAAGCACCAGGTGACGGAACCACACATGGCGATGCCGCTGTCTTCGCCTTTCGTCCAGCGCAGCAAGGATACCGCCAGTCGTTCGTTGGCCGGTGGCCAAACGATGGTGCGGTGATCGATGATTTCCAGCGTGTCCGGCACGCTGCCGAGTTCGTTCGGATGCGATAGCCACTCCGCCACTTCTCCCATGGCTCGCTCGCGCGGATTTTCCAGTGTGGCGGGCAAGCGATCGCTCAGATTCAGCTCTTCCAGGTAGGTGATGGCACGACCGCGCGTGCGCCAGTCTTGGCACAGTGCCAACAGCTCATCGACGCCCGATGAATTGCCGCGCTTGATCGAAGCCCATGCCGCTTCCATACGCACGTGGGGATCGGCATGCGCTTTGGCGATAGACATCAGTGTGTTCCCGTCTCCCAGGAAAGCCAACGCGCAGGCAGCCGCACGCGCGACTTCGGACGGTTCGGATGTTTCTTGAGTAAGCCATTGCCGAAGTTGGGTGTGGCCCTTAGA
>ERZ1066127.181-NODE-181-length-40486-cov-11.745616_pt1 | contig 40486 bp, 28 predicted proteins | sample MGYA00382774_ERZ1066127 | MGnify/ENA primary metagenome ERZ1066127 (study PRJEB33369, sample SAMEA5778357) | biofilm metagenome | biome: Industrial cooling water; feature: Water cooling tower basin; material: Biofilm | place: United Arab Emirates | collected...
TCCCGCGCTGATGAGCGTGGCACCGGTGTAAGTGTTGTTAGAGGTCAGGGTCGTCGTGCCTGTGCCTGCTTGTGTGAAGGAGCCGCTTCCCTCAATGACCCGATCCGCGAGATCCGTCGCCTGCGCGAAGGCATTGCTGCGGTTGATGGTGAGATTGCCGTCGTTGGTGATGCCACTCGTGGCGGTCAGGCTGCCGGTGGTTCCGCCATTGCCGAGTTGCAAGCTGCCCGCGCTGATGATCGTCGCGCCGGTGTAGTTGTTGTGATTGGTAAAAATGGCATTCGCGGAACCCGCCTTCGTCAGCGTACCCGTGCCGGAAATGGATCCACCGCTGATGGTGTAATCCACCACCGAGTTGTTCAACAGGGTGCTGGTCGGAGAAACACCCGATGCCGCCACCACCACAGCCGGATTGGTGATGGGCGCACCGCCATTGGCGGCATTGGTATCGCCAAATGTGACGGCTGTGCCATTGCTGAACGCCACCGCAGCAGCGCCTGCCGCCCAGTTGTTGGCAAATGCATTGTCCCAACTCGAGACCGGATCACCGGTGCCGTTCGCTTGGCCCGTCCAGGTAACGCCGGTGATGGTCGCTCCGGTGGTCACCGCGAGAGTTACAGCCGTGGCAGTACTACTCAATGCCAGATCATAGGTCGTGCTGCCCACTGCCAGAGTCTGTGTGGTGGTGCCCGAGCCGCCAAATTTGAAGGTGTCCGTCAAGCCACCGGTTGCCGTGATGAGATCGTATGTTCCAGCTCCCAAGGGCCCGACCGGTACGATGTTGATCAAATTTTCGCCGGATACCGAGGCACCGCGCGTGAGTGCCAGCTTGTCTGCCGCCGATGCGCTGACATCGAAATGCAACGATGCACCACCGCTGATGGTCAGAGCACTGGAAGCAAAATCATCTTGCTGCTGGAGATTGGCCGTGCCCGTCGCCCCATCCACCATGCTGAAGGCCGCGCCGCTCGCGATGGTCATGCTCGCGCCCGCTGTGCCAGCCCCGCTGCTGCCGAGACTCAGCGTGCCGGCTCCGGGCCATACCCCGAAGGTGCTGCCCGCATTGTTCACGCTGATCGCCGTATCCGCCAATGATCCACCACTCACCGCCAGTGTGCCGGCGTTGACAATCGTGGCCCCAGTGTAGGTGTTTACAGCCGTTAGGAGAGTCGTGCCGGTTCCTGCCTGCGTCAGGGAACCGGTGCCTGTGACGGCTTGACCATTCAAATCGCTTGTCTGATCAAACAGGTTGTTGCGGTTGATGGCGAGATTGCTATTGTTAGAAATTCCGGTCGTTGCCGTCAGTGCTCCTGTGGCACCGCCAGTACCGATACTCAAAGTACCGCCGGTGATGGTGGTGGCCCCCGCATAACTGTTCGCACCGGCGAGGGACAGAGTGCCGAGCCCCAGTTTCGTCAGACCACCCGCTCCCACGATCCCCACACTGGTGGCGGTGTTGAAACCATTGGTATCGATGATGCCGCCACCGCTGCCCATGCTCACATTGAATGGCGTCGTACCTTGCGTGAAAATGGAGCCCACGTCGTTCGAGATTTTCAAAGTCCCGCCCGCCGAAAAGTTGAAACTTGTATTTCCGGAGCCACTCCCCGCCCCTGCATTGCTGATCCCGCGAGAAGTGGTGAAAGTGCCACCGCTCAGGTTGATGGTGCCATTTCCCGAGTTGCCGCTGGTAGCCCTGGTCAGCACGATCGTATTAGTCCCGCCATAGGTGAAGCTGCCCCCAGCGTTCACATTCAGGATGGCGCTGTAGGTGGTGTTCAGCGGCTGAATCGTCAGTGTGCCACCTTGCATGGTCCAACTTCCGCCATTGTTGATGGTTAACGTGTTGCGCCCCCATAGCGTCACGTTGCTGTTGCTGCTGCTCGTCACCGTGCCGGCCACCGTGATGACTCGTTGTGCGCTGCCGCCACCATTTGCCGTTACGACATTGCGACCAGTGCCTATCGAGATCGTGGAGCCTGCCGAAAATTGGGCACCAGCCGCGCCGCTGCCGATGTTCCAGCCGCCGGTGGCAGCTGAGTGATCTCCGGATACGATCACTGAGCCGGCATTGACAAGCGTATTGCCCGTGTAAGTGTTCGCACCAGAAAGCGTTAGATTGCCCGCGCCGATCTTGGTAATGTTCGCAGTGCCATCCACCACCGCACTGATGGTGACACTGTTGATGGTGTTGATGGTAGGTGTGGTGCCTGCCAGGGTGAGTTTGCCTGCGCCGGTGCCAGCGGCGATGGCAAGCGCCACGTCGCCGGTAGAGCCCGTATCCTCATAGTTGATGCGATTCACCGTAAAGCCATCGGGATTATTCAGATTCACCGTCGGTGTGCCGGTGAAGTTCAGCGATAAGGTCGCGATCGCGGTGTCGCTGTCAGGGACTCCGCCCGACCAGTTGGCCGGGGTGCCCCATGACCATGGGCTTCCCGTGACCGGAACCCAGGTCGAGGTCTGGCCAAATGCCACCCCCATGGTGCCGAGGATGGAAAAAAGAGAGAGAAAAGTACAAAGTCGTGGAGTTGTTTTCATGCTAGGGTTAAAGTTAGGGTTCGCAGTAAGCACTAACCAACAGCACTGGCCACCGGAATCTTAACCTATTTTTTTCGATGCCCGCCCTCTTTCCCCACCTCACGCGCCGAAAAGGCCCACAGGCGTGGCTTGCGTTGCTCACATCACGGCTCCTGATGCAATCTCACGGCGACGTTGTCCAGTACCGGTGAGGCGCTATCCGAGTTGGCGCTGGTTTCTGTAAGCACCAGGGTGGAGCTTGTGGATTTGGCGGTGAAAAGGAATTTCACCCGCGCATTGTAGCCCTTGCTGCCGTTGTAATTGCCCACACGGCGTGAGGATTTTTTGGCCAGGTGCGGGCCGGAGGTGGCGTCACCATCATAGACAAATGCCGTGATGCTCACATCACCCGGTTTGTTTGTGCCGAAATATCCTCCCATGTCGAAGCTGACCTCATACCGGCTCCCGGGCTCGGTCATGAATGTTTGCCACAAAGAATCATCGATCGTTCCCACCTCATACGGCTTGCGTGAATTGTGAAAACTAACCTGGATGTCTTCGGTGGGGGAGAGCAGATTGCTCCAGCCTGAACCATAGCCGGGCACACCATTCGCGGACCGATGCGCCACTGTCACATCACGTCCAAATTTCCATCCCGGCAGCAATGACGCCGTTGCAAAGACGCCGAAGTTCGCATCATCCGGCTGCGCGCCAAATTCAAATGTGCCATTGACGATCAGATTGGCACCGGGCTCTGCGGGCAGACGGGTGAGGAATTTTCCCGGCTTGGCAGAGATGGCCTCCAACTTCTGCTTGTGACTCCATCGAGATGCCTCTCCCGCTGCGTGAATCTGTTTCTTCCCGTCTTTGGTGGCGACTTCCACACTGCCGGAAAACACATGCACTTCATCGCCAGCCTGTGCCCCCACCAACACACCGAATTCCGTACCCAGATCCGTGGCCACAAAATGCTGCGTCAGCACACGGAAGCCTTTCCCTTCCTCGGATACACGGCACCACGCCGTGCCCTGATGCACGATCATTTCCATTTCCGAGCGAAGTTCGACCCTGGCGGGTGCCAGGATAATGCTGCGCACCCCATTGCGCAGATTGATTTCAAAACTGCCTTGAGTGAGATGCACCACCGATTGTTGTCCCAGTTCGCCACTCGCCTGTGAATCACCGTCACCGTGCTCAATCGTATAAAGCGCGCCAGAGGCCGTGCGAAATGTCGCCAGCGTGTGGGAGGTGGCCACCGTGAATTTTAACAACAAGCCCACGACCAACATTGCCGCCACTGCGGCGGTGATCGACCATCGCACCGTCCGCCGCCGCTGGACTTGCAAGCGCATGTCAGCCACGGACTTGGCGGAATCAAAGGGCGAGACGCGCGACATGCGAAACACCAGCGATTGGTGCAAATCCGCGTGCTGATAATACAGCGAGCGCGCGGCGGCATCAGTCTTCAAGATCGCGCGCAGCTCCTCGCACTGCTCCGGTGACAGATTGCCGTCAAAGCTGGCCTGAATGGCCTCCTCCAGTTCCTCTCGATTCATGATGCATTCCCTTCTCCCAGCATTTGATCCATCACGCATTTCCGCAACGAAGTCCGCAAGCGGTGCAAGGTCACCGACAGCGCCGACACACTGCGCCCCACTCGCGCGGCAAATTCATCCAGACCGCCATTCGAACGATATCGGTGATCCAACAATTCACGATCCTGCTGGCGTAATTTGTTCAAACAACGCTCCAGAGCGGCGAGCCTCGCATCGCCAGGCGCTAACACATCCGGTGCCTCACCCGCGATTTTCTCCAACAACTCGTCATCCAACAACACAATGCCCGTGCGTTTTTGCCGCTTCAAATGCGCCAACACTTCAAAACGGGCGACTGCAAATGCCCAGGCGCGGAAATTGGTGCCGGGAGTGAAATCCTGTTGTTTGGTCCACAATACCAGGTTGGTCTTCTGCAAAACATCCGACGTATCCGGATCGCCCGGCATCATGGTGATGATGTAGGACCACAAATCCGCCTGGTGCTTCGTCAGCAAGCTGACGAACTCCGCGGAGGGATCATGGGGTGGCGATGACATGAGCGATTGGGATAAAGACCGATATCCGAAAAAACCCCGAGATGAAGCCTTTCTTTTAGCAGACAGCACATTTTTTTGAGATCTTAACAATAAAAAATGGAAAATGGCAGAACTCGTTCATGCGGATCATGTGACAGTCAGCACTACGGTGCATCGGCAGCGATGCGGATAAAAATCCTGCCCTCAGGCATGTTCGGGACGCTGACATTGACTTCGCGCTGATTGGTTCCGGGCACGGACTGAATGGTGAAAGCGTAACCATCCACCATGCCACTGTTTTCAGGGATTCCCACATCGGTCCAGGAATCGGGTGCCATTGTTGTGCTGTATTGCATGCGCATCGAGTAGCCCTCTCGAGCCGCTTGATTGAGATAGCGAAAATTTACCGTCACCTCGCCATTTTCCCGCAGCAAGCGAGGCATCACTGCGGCAGCCGAGGTGGATGGCCTTGTGGCACCTAACAGCCATGCCAGCCCATCCGCCAGCCCATCGTCGTTCGAGTCATGGAAAAAGCTCGCATTTCCTCCCGCCCACGTCACGTAGGGATGCACCGATTCCACAAGGGAAATGGCGATCTCATCACTGCGTTCACCGGCATCCATCGCAACAGACAAACGCAACACATACTGTCCCGCCACGGGGAAATACGCGACGGTGTTCCCCGCCGAGGCATGGCGGAAGGCCACGGGAGCTGGCCCGGATACCATTTCCCAATACGAGGCGTGCGGGTCGTTTTCCGCATCCAGCACCTGACCTGTCAATGCGGCTGTGGCCACGTAGCTCGGGGGGGCCATTTTGTAGGGATGATTCACGGGGAGTTTCGTGGCGAGCATCCATTTGTGCGCCAGATAGCCTTCCATGGTTTGCCGCGTACCCAAGGTCATTTGTCCGGGCAGGACCAGCAACTCTCCCATCTGCACTGCGGCACAACGCGTGAGGGTACTTTCTCCGCCCAGAATCAACGCACTGCTATTGTTGCTGACACTGCTCGCGGCGGATGCCGCGCCCGTCTCGATACCATCGATGAATTTCGCCGCGCTGAGCGTGAGGTCATTTCGCGTGGCACCATAAAGTATGTCCTGGGAGAGAAAGGCCTCCGCCGGAGATGCCAGCCAATCGACACCGGCTTTGAACGGAAAGTGGCTGTTGGTGTTAACGCGAATGCCATACGACGCATCACCCGCCAGCAAGGCCCCCTTGGACACAATAGAATTGAGCCCGGAGCCACGATTCACATAACCTTGCGATCGGAAAACCGCAAAAAGATTGGCACCGCCCGTGCCATCCAGGTTCAAGCTGGCGTGATGAGGAACGATGAGATGTTGCTCCCCGTTGGGATCAAAGGCCACCGCGTTCAAACCTCCGATGCTGGCGCTTCCCGTCATAGGACGACGATTGCCGTTTCCTTGGGCAGCGTGGTTGAGATGGCCGCTCTTGTCTCTCCAGGTGGCAATGCGGCCATTGATGATATCCAGACTGGTCGGATCAGAGGCATCGTACCATGCTACGGCAACCAGGCATTGGGGCGACCATGGCAACGGTGATGCGGTAGCGATGTCTTGATCCGGTCCCGCATTCACCGTCGGCCACGCATTCCAGCGTGCAAACAAGGTGTGATTGGCCGACTGGGTGACGGTGGTATCGGCCGTGACCAGAGTGCCGCCCGTCTGCGTCGTGAACCATCCCAAGAAGGTGAAGCCGGAACGAGTGCTCGAAGGCAGTGCGCCATAGGTTTCGCCGAAAATCACTTGCTTCGATGCCGCCGCGCTACCGCCTGTGGCATTGAACGTGATGGTGGGACGCAGGCGTCGTGAAATTTGATCCAAGTAGAGCGACTGCGGTTGCAAATTGACACCGGTGTTCGTTCCGTTGGTAGCTCCCTCCTGGTGATCCTGAGGACTGGTGCCACCACCGGTGGGGCGTGAGGTGAAATAAGAACTCGTCCCATCTGTGGATCGAGTGCCGATGATGTAGCCGTAGTTGAGCTGTTCGCTGCGCACAATCGGATCGGAGGAGCTGGAGTATCGCGTGCCGCTGCCCGAGGTGTTCCAATAGACGGCGTGGGCAGAAGTAACGCCATGAGGTGTGGTGCCTCCGAAAGTGCCGCGGTGATGGGCCGTGAAAAAGCTGTTGTGCGCATGGCACTGATCCCACAGGTTCGAGTGGCTGAAGTGCATGTGGTTGTCGCTGCCGGAACCGCTCGTGGTGTATCCGGACGATGATCCCCCGACGGCCCGTGCGGTTTCGCGGTCCTCGCACTGCAGGAACACATTGCCGGAGGTTCCCGCATGTGAGACCACAAATCCATGGCGGGAAAAATCCGCCAGACAATTCCGCAGCAGGCATTCATTGCTGTTCTGAAGACGATACATGTAGCCATTGCCACCCCCACCTCCGTACTGCGGACGGCGCATCTGGCAATTTTGCACCGTCATGCGCAGACAGTTGAGCAACAAGACACCGTTGGACAACATGTGACAGGTTCTGTTGTTGCCCGGATCTCTACTGTGTACGTTCGTGACCCAACTGTCCCGCACGTTTTGAAAGCGAATCAGCCAACTGGCATGCGCGTTGAAAGCGGCTTTGGAAGGATCCTGGTAGTCTTCCTCTCCCCAGCCTTTGGTGCTGCTGTTCAGCACATTGCCGATGCCCAGAGACTCAATGCCCACTTCACGAACCAATCCTGAAACCGTGCGCACATTCGGATTGTCCCGCGTTTTGATCCAATAGCGGGTGGGCACATCCAGTTCGATCCAACCCTCCGCTTCGTTCACAGCCTTGACCTGACGGAAATACAATGCGGGCGATGGCTGCGCGGTCCCCCACCACGTTTGTTGATTGTTTTCCGTCACCCAGGACGGGGTAAGACTCCACTGCAATCGCACGATATTTCCCGGAGCAAAGGAACCGGCATTTTCCACGGGAATGCGATGCGTGGGACCCGGCAGGTCCGCCGTGATGTTGCGTGCCGTGCCCAGACTCGTGGAGGTCGGAGAAACCTGGATCACCGCACGGTCTTGCATGGTGACGGATGTGTTGAGAATCATGGTCTGCGTCGCGCCCGCACCGCGCAACACGATGTTCGAGGAGGAGATGCGCAATGCAAAGTTGTTCGAGCCCTGGGGCGACACACGAAAAGTCCCGTTAGGAAAAAGCACCACGCCACCTCCCGCGGCAGCGGCCGCATTGATCGCATTCTGAATCGCCACGGTGCTGTCACTCGTGCTGTTTGCCACGGCACCGTAGTCAGTGACTCGAAAGATCGGCCCGCTGATGGATGGCAGCAATACTTCACCTTTTTGGTAACCCGCGTAGGAAAAATCCTGAATCAGCTTGGCGCTGGCAAATGACACGCTGGGGGATGGCGGCGTCCAGTTGTTCGGGTACAATGTGCTGCGCCACGAGGTCTGCGCATGGCACGCCATGATGCTCCACCACCCGACGAGCAGTGGAGACATCAATTTGTGCCATGGAAGTTTATGAAGCATCATACTTGCCAGAGAATAACAGGTTTTTCTCGTGATTTCTTAACATGACTTTTGCGACACGCCAACGCTGCACTGCCACACGCGAAAGGCATCACCCGCTCCCGCTTCCTCCACCGCATAGACATCGCCACGGCACCTCGCATCCACGTGGGGCATCAGAAACTCCCTCTGGGATATCAGCGGGGCCGATTCCGCAAAACCTGCCGTCCACGCCATGAGGTCGGAAAAATTCACATCCGCCGTGATGTCCTGCCGGCCGATGTGCTGATAGATCGCCGCACCGGTCGTGCGCTGTTGCCTGAGATAGGCACGCAAACTGCCGCCGGGTTGGCGGTGATAGAGCGCATCCACCGCCGCACCGTAGTCGATCGTCAGCATCGCACCGCGCCGCCAGTGCTCAGCCATCGCAAGCAACCACTGCCGCACCGACTCATGCACTTCCACCCGTTGTCCCGTGGGCCATGATCGCTGCCACACGTTGGATTCGGGAAGCGCGTCCACCTCCCTCAACACTTCCCTCAGTCCCTCACCGCCGCGATGCACAAACACTTCCTTCCATCCGTCATTGGCCCGCTGAAACAAGCGCACGGGAAACGCGTCGAAAAATTCATTCGAATACAAACACGCCGCACCAGCGCAGGCCTCCAGCGCGGAGCCGATGCTGTCATGCCAACGCACGCGGCGCAGTGCCGGACGTTTTGCCTGGATGTTACGCAGCGTGGCCGATGTCTCCACCAGATGCCAGCGCGTGCGCCAGCGCCACGACCACGGCAAAGCCTCACGCACCGCCGCCGCCAGCGCCCCGCTGCCAGGGCCCAGCTCGATCACATCGCGGCAGCCGTTGGATTGCATTTCTCGCACTAACCACGCTGCCACCGCCTTCGCCAGCGCGGGAGAAATTTCCGCTGTGGTGGTGAAATCTCCGCCACGCCCCACGGTGGAAATCCTACGTGCATAGTAGCCCGCAGTTTCATCGTGCAAGGCGTATGCCATGAATGCCTCGAACGAGACCGCCGAGCCATCCTCAGGAAACAGCGCGTTCATCGCGGCAGGGCCTCAGGCCAGCAACGGGTCATGGAGCAATCCGGCGCGGCGCAGCAGCGGCTCCAGCTTGGGATCGCTGCCCATGAAGCGGCGGTAGAGCTCGTCCACCGGAGCGGAGTTGCCTTTGCTAAGTATGTGCTCGCGGAAATCACGGCCGGTCTTTTCGTTGAGAATGCCTTCGTCTTCAAAGCGCGTGAAAGCATCCGCATCCAGCACCTCCGCCCATTTGTAGGAGTAGTAGCCGGCGGCATAACCCGTGGGCGAGCTGAAGAGGTGATTGAAACGCCGCGCCATGCCGGGCACCTCGGTCTTCATCGGCACACGGTAGTCGGCGAGAATCTCGCGCTCCACGGCATCGAGGTCACGACCCTGATAGCGCTCCAAGTGCATGTGCAGTTCCAGATCGAGTTTGCCGAAGGCCAACTGACGCATGAACACCGTGGCACTCATGTAATTTTTCGCGGCAATCATTTTCCGGAACAGATCTTCGGGAATGGCTTCACCGGTCTCATGGTGGCGGGCAAACAGGTCTAACGATTCGCGCGACCAGCAGAAATTCTCCATGATCTGCGAGGGCAGCTCCACGAAGTCCCAGGGTACATTCGTCCCCGCCAGCGACTCCACCGCCACATCACTCAACAAGCCGTGCAGCAAATGGCCGAATTCATGGAATATCGTCTCCACCTCCCCGTGGGTGAGCAACGCCTCCTTGCCATCCACCGGCGGCGTCATGTTGCCGATGATCAGGCCCAGATGCGGACGCCGCGCCTTGCCGTTTTGTGGCGGGCCACCCGGCTCTAACTGATTCATCCACGCCCCGCCGCGTTTCGATTCGCGCGGATGCCAATCGGCATAGAACGATCCGAGGTGTTCGCCGCTCTGGCGATCGCGCAATTCGTAGAAGGTCACCTCCGGATGCCACACTTCCACCTTGGAGTCATCCGCATCCGCCGGGCGCTGGCCTTTTTCATAAAACACCGTCTCCACCTGCTTGATCTCGATGCCGAAAATTTTCGTGGCCAGATCAAACATGCCCTTCATCACCTTGCTGACGGGGAAATACGGACGCAGCGCCTCGTCATCGAGGTCGAAGTGCTCCTTGCGCCGTTTCTCCGCCCAATACGAGACCTCCCACGGTTGCAGCATCTCACTGGCCGCACAGGTTTTTTCCGCCTTGTAGGCGCACAGTTCGCGGTAGTCCTCGCGGTATTGGCCGATGATGCGATCGTGCAGATCCTCCACAAAGGCCAGCGCTGTGGCACCGTTCTTTGCCATGCGGCGTTGCAGCACCAGATCGGCGAAATTTTTCTGGCCGAGAATCGCCGCCTTTTCCTGGCGCAGTTGCAGGATCTTCCACACCAACGCGGAATTGTCGTAATCGCCATAGGACCCGACCTTGCCGGATGCCTGCCAAATCTCATGCCGCAGCGCATCGTCATCCGCATACTGCATCACCGGAAACATCGAAGGCTGGTGCAGAGTGAAACGCCACACCGGCTGCTCCTCGCTGCCGTGACCCTTGGCGCGGGCATTCGCCGCCGCCGCCGCGATCGCGGATTCCGGCAATCCGGCGAGACGGTTTTGATCTGTCACGAGCAGCTCCCACGCGTTGGTGGAATCTAACACATGCTCGGCATAGGACTTGGTGATCTTGGAAAGCTCGGCATCGATCTCCGCGATGCGCGCCTTCGGACCCTCCGGCAGATCCGCTCCGTCTTGCACAAAGTCTAACATCGTCTCCGCCACGTGGCGGCGTTGGATGGCGGGCAGCGCGTCCACCGCGGTGGACTCGCCAAAGGCCTTCAGCACTTTCCACAAATCCTCGCGCAGCGGGATCGACGAGTAAAACTCGGAAACCTCCGGCAGCATCTGGTTCAGCGCCGCGCGCTGGGCCGGTTCATCGGCCACCGAATCCAGGTGACTCAGCCGCCCCCAGGCGCGGTTCAGCGTCTTGCTCGCCTGCTCCAGCGCGTGAAAGGTGTTTTCATAAGTGAGGGCGGAAACATCGAGCGCGGCGATGGCATCGATCTTGCTCTTGGCTTCCGCAAGTGCCTGCCGCACATCGGCCTCCACCGCTGTGGGTACGAGAGTGGACCAACGAACCGCAAAAAAAGAATCATGGAAGGGATGCATGGCCCTGAAACTAATCACTCACTCTGCAAAGGCAACCGGGAATGAAAAAAATTTCACTCTGTGGGTTTGACCTTGTCTCGTGGTCCACCTAGCCTCTTTCGCGCCGCCGTGTCAGATCACGAATCTTTCACCGTATCATCATCGACGTTTCACCTTTCCATGCTTTTCTCGTTGAGGTTTTTGCCATGAGTTCATCTTCTTCCATTCCTCAACACATCGCCATCATCATGGATGGCAACGGACGCTGGGCCAAGTCCCGTGGCCTGCCCCGCGCCCAAGGGCACCGCGCCGGTGCCGAATCCGTGCGCGAAGCCATCGACGCCTGCAAGGAGCTGGGCGTGAAATACCTCACCCTCTACGCCTTTTCCTCGGAAAACTGGAATCGCCCGCAGGCCGAGATCGTGGCCCTGATGAAGTTGTTGGATCAATTTCTCCGCTCAAAAACATCCGACCTGATGCGCCAAAACGTGCGCCTACAGGTCATCGGTCAAATCGAGCGACTGCCGGAATCCACACGCAACACGCTGCAAAAGGTCATCGATCAAACCCGCGACAACGATAGCCTCACGCTGGTGCTGGCCCTCTCGTATGGCTCGCGCGAGGAAATCACCGCCGCCGCCCGCAAACTCGCCCAAGGTGTGCTCGATGGTCGGTGGAAACCGGAGGACATCACGCCGGAATTTTTCAGCATGCAGCTCGATACCGCCCACATGCCCGACCCGGATCTCCTCATCCGCACCTCGGGTGAAATGCGCGTCTCCAATTTCCTCCTCTGGCAAATCAGCTATGCGGAAATGGTCATCGTCGATCAATGCTGGCCGGATTTCCGCCAGGGCGATCTCTTTGACGCCGTGAAGGAGTATCAAAAACGCCATCGCCGGTTCGGCGGAGTGTGAGACTCAGGCAGATTTACGGCTGTTCGTCTTGCTCCGCCAGCACAATGGCTTCTGCGGTTTTCTGCGCATCCACCGGAACTTTTGCGCTCAGTGGCAGCGATCCACGGCCCAGTCGTGGTTCGGGCTTCAGGGCGGTCAGATAAGATGCCGCCAACCAGGCCAACAAAACCACGGAACTGAATGTGACAAAAAACGATGATTTCATCGGCGGAGTAAATGGGTGACTGAAAAACGCGTCGCCACAGGCAAATCAAACGGATCCGAAATGTCAAGATGAATTACCTAAACGATTTCCTCGCCGCTGCGAGCGGTCAGCCGCGCATCACCTCGTCCATCACTTCGATGCAACGGCGGTTCTGCTCCATCGTGCCCACGGAAATGCGCACCCATTCCGGCAACTGATAGCTGCTCATCGCCCGCAGGATGATGCCGCGTTGCAGCATCTTGCGGAACAGGCCATCGCCATCGCCCACTTTCACCAGCACAAAGTTCGCCACGCTGGGCACATACTCCAGCCCTCTTTCCTGGAACGCCTGATGATAAAACGCCAGTCCCTCGGCATTCACCGCCTTGGTTTTTTCCATGTGGCTGTCATCCGTCAGCGCTGCCAAGGCACCCGCCTGAGCGATGGCATTGACATTGAACGGTTGCCGCGCTTTTTGCAAAATGTCCGCCAATCCTTTGGGGGCGAGACCGTAGCCCACGCGCAAGGCCGCCAGACCGTGGATTTTCGAGCAGGTGCGCAAAATGCACACATTCCGTCCCTCACGCACGTATTTCAGCGTGTCCGGCGCGTCTTCGAGAAATTCATAATACGCCTCATCAAACACCGCGATCACATGCTCCGGCAGCCGGTCCATGAAACGATCCAGCGCCTCCTGCCCGACCATCGTGCCCGTGGGATTGTTCGGATTAGCCACAAACACCAGTCGAGTCTGCGGCGTGATGGCAGCCGTCATGGCCTCCAGATCATGCACAAATCCCGGGTCCGGCACTTTCACGTAGCGCGCACCGAACAAGGTGGCCATCAGCTTGTACACCACGAAGGCATGCTCCGCGGCGATCAATTCGGCATCGCGATTCAGAAAACTATGGCACAGCAGCTCGATGATCTCATTTGATCCGTTGCCCAGGATCACATTCTCGCGGCCGAGGCCGAACTTTTCGGCAATCGCCGTCCGCAGCCGGTAGCCGCCGCCGTCCGGATAAATGTGGGCCTCCTCCAGCGCGGCGCGCATCGCCTCTTTCGCCTTCGGCGAGGGCCCCAGCGGGTTCTCGTTCGAGGCCAGCTTGATGATCTCCTCCGGGCGCAGACCAAGCTCGCGCGCGGTTTCATCGATCGGTTTCCCGGGTTCGTAGGCGACCAAGTCACAGACAAAACGATTGGCAAAATTTTCCACAGCCATGGCGCGCGCACCATTTCACTGTTTCCCACCCCCGTCAATCTCCGATTCCTTGCGGAAACGGAGTGCGCTCCCGCATGCCGGAAATTTTTCCCTGATGTACTAATCCGCTATTGCAATCCGCTCTATTGCCTGTACTAATCATTGCCATGGAAACAAAACGCAAGCGGAAGAAACGTGCCAATCCGATGGAAAATCTGTCCATCCACCTCGCCGGGCCAGTGGAAAAAGACAGCCGCGTGCTGCAAGCGGAAATCGCTCTGCGCCGCAATCTTCGCAGCGGCAGTTGGGACAAATACGTGCCCGGCATCCGCACTCTGGCCACTTCCTTCGGCGTCAGCCCCGCCACCATGGTCAAAGCTGTGGAGCGCGTGCGCAAGGACGGGTGGATCAGCAATGAAGGCGTGCGCCGCCGCTTCACCATCCACCGCGATGTGATTCTCAAGTCCAAAGGCAACGAACAGCCCCTGCGCACGCTTCTTTTGCTCGCGCCCAAGAGCGGACGCACCGAGCCGGCCCGCGGCACCTCCCAGTTGCTCCTCCATTTGTGGGAAATCCTCACACCCAACGGCTGGAGCATCCGCTTTCACCTCGACGACTACGCCTCCGGCAAGCGCCGCCAAAAACAATGGGATGATCTCGTGAACCTCGAGAAACCGCAGGCTGTGGTCGCCATCCTTGGAACCCCTGCCATGGCTGCTTGGGCCCGCGATACAAAAATCCCGATGTTTTTCTGCGGTGGTGCCGTGGGAGAGTTTTCCGTGCCCCTCGCCGGTGTTTCCTCCAGCCTGATGCTCGAAGAGGCTCTCGATCGCCTCATCGAACTGGGCCACTACAAAATCACCCTCCCCCTCTGCGAGCGCGTTCCCTCTTTCGCCGCCAAGCTCAAGTCCGCCATCAGCCAGAAACTCATCATGGCCAATCATGATTTCATCTCCGAGCTGAACACACCCACCCACGAGGAAAGCGGCGTCGATGTCTTTCGCGGCTGTCTGGATCGCGCCTTTGGCGTTGCCACGCCCACCGCCATCATCTGCATGGATTGGCGCGAATACATTGCCGCACTCTGCTATGTGCAGGAAAAGGGCATGAAAGTGCCGCAAGACATTTCCCTCGTCTGCTTGAGCCACGATCACTCGGCCGATTGGTTCAAGCCCATTCCCAGCCATTTCCTCCACCCGCTGGACAAGTTGGCTTCCACGTTGGGATCGTGGCTGGAGGACATCAGCACTTATACGAACTACACCTTGAATGCCAGCATCCGCGGCACCTGGCACGCGGGGGAAACGGTGGCGCCGCCGCGCTCGAAGTAGCCCCTGCGCGCCATGTCCGCCTTCCTCTCATCCCGTAGCATGCGCATCACCGTGGCGATCTGCCTCGTCATCGCCGCCCTCACCACGGCGGCCTATGTGCTGCTCTATCATGGCCCGGCGCAATTGATCACCCATACCAAAAACGAGTCGCTCGATGCCGGGGAAAAATGGCGCGAATGGGCCAAAGGCGTAGGACGTGATATCAAGGAGGGGCTCAAGGTCCAGCCGCACATCATCATCAACAATCGCACCGTCATCGAGGCCACCAGTCCCATCACAGAGTTGGCGACGGTGGAAAAAACCTTCGAGCAAGAACACTTCATCGAGACCACCTGGTTCGGCAGCACCAAGCGATTCCATGTGCGCGGCAACTTCAAGGCCAAAGCCGGCTTCGATCTCAAGGACGCCATCCGCCTGGACACCGCGGCCGACGGCAACACCATCCGCATGCAACTGCCCGAGGCGCGTCTGCTCTCCCTCGAACAAAACGACATCTCCATCCTGGAAGACGAAAACGGTCTCTGGAATAAAATCACCAAAGAGCAGCGCGAGGAAGCACTCCGGCAACTCTCCCTGCTCGCCCGCGAAGCCATTTCCGACTCTGACCTCCTCGATCAAGCCCGCCAATCCTTCGAACAACAAATCGGCGACATCGTGCGCCGCCAGCTCCCGGACGGTATGTCCCTGAGCATCGACATTCCCGCCACAAGTGAGGAGAAGGCTTTTGCGCTCCCTCCTTCTCAAAAGCCCGAGTAAAAAAAGGCTTTTCCATCCCTCCATCAAAAGTTGCGGCATTTTTCCTCATGACGTCGTATGGCGTTTCATGAAAAAACACATCGCCACTGCGGGACCCACATCGTCTTGCCCGCCCATTTTCTGCGTATTTCAAAGCATCTCGCTATCAAATGGCGCAACACAACGTGCGTACGGAGTGTTTTCTGTCAAAATTTCTCATTGTCATTACATAATTCGTGTGCTAATTGTGTCATCCCGTACAGGAAACGTTGCGTTGTCATCATTACGATTGCTGCGGTTTCCAAAACCCAAAGACTCAAACACCCATACCCAATCGTATATGAAATCCAAACTCCGTCGTCTTCTTGCTCTTTCCGTCATCAGCATGTCCTTCAGTGCGCCTTCTTCCTATGGCGCGACTTACACCTATAACACCGCAGGAACGACCACGTGGGTCTGCCCGCCGGGAGTGACCTCGATTCAAGTGGAAGTTTGGGGCGGCGGCGGCGCGGGGGGGGCGGGGCGGAAGGATTCTGCGGGCACCATTGGCTCGAATGGGGGCGGAGGCGGAGGTGGCGCTTACGCAAGAAGAACTTCGGTTCCTGTTACTCCGGGTTTCAGTTATTCGATTACGATTCCTGCTGCCGCTGTTAGTGGAGCGAACAATACTAATGTAAATAATGCTGGAGCCGTCAATGGAGGTAACGTAACATTTTCGGGTGATGGCGGAGTTTCTGTTACGGCAGCCGGTGGTGCAGGCGGTCGCAACATTTACATAGCCTCTGGTAATCCTGCGGCTTCTGGCGTTGCAGGGGGAGCTGGTGGAACAGTTGCAGCGAGTGTGGGTGATGTTAGATTTGCTGGTGGTGCCGGGTCTGCGGGAAATGGCACCGCATCAAACGTTCCCGGCTCAGGCGGTGGCGGTGCTGGTAATGCCGGCAACGGAGGCAACGCCGTAACTACCACGGGCACCCCTTCCACTACGACTCCCGGTGCAGGAGGTGTTTCTGGCGGTGGAAATGGTGGCCAAGGCAATGGCATCGGCAACGTTTCCACTCAATCACTGGACGGCAGTCCGGGAGCAACTCCGGGCGGTGGCGGCGGCGGGGCCCACCTAGTGGGGACTGGCACCAAGTTAGGCGGCACAGGTGGTCTCGGACAAATCATCATTACTCACCCTGATCCTGTGAAGGCAAACAATACGGATGATCTGAACCTTGCCACCAGTTGGGTGGGAGGCTTGACTCCGAGTGATACTTTGGTCGCTCTGTGGAATAATACAGTCACTTCTGCCAATACCACATTACTGGGAGCCGATGCCACATGGTTGGGTATTCAAATTACCAATCCTGGTGGTGCGGTAACCATCAATGGCACCAACACTCTCACGTTGGGCGGTGCGGCCGTTGACATCGACATGAGTAATGCAACTCAAGATCTGACCCTCAATCACCCGCTCGCGATGAGCAATGCGAACACATGGAGTGTCAATGCCGGACGCACCTTGAGCCTCAACGGCGTGGTTTCCGGAAGCTCTGCCGTGACTACAACAGGCGCAGGCACCGTGGTGCTGGGCGGTGCGAACACCTACACCGGTTCGACGAATGTGAACGGCGGCATCATGAACATCACGGGCAGCATTACCGGCTTGCCTGCTTCCTCCAAGATCAACATCGCGCCCACTACGGGTAATGCCATCGTCAACTACAGCGGTGGCAACAGCACGCTTTTTGCCGTCACCGGTGCGACCGTGGCAGGCACGGCATCCGCTTTCAACATGACTGCCGGTAACATCACCATTTCCCCCAGCACCACCACTGGTACCCAGAGTGTCGTTGGTGCCGGGAATACACCTGCAGCGGGTGCCGGAGCCTACGGCTACTACAACATCACCGGTGGTGTTTTCAAGGACATCAATCGGTTTACTCTCACTGGGCAAGCCACCGCTTCCGCCACCAACGGAACAGGATCCGGTGTGCAAACGGGCGTGGTATTTGTCGGCGGCACGGGCATGATCGACTTGACGAATAGCGAATGGACGTTGAATTACAGCCTCGGTCAGATCACCGTCGCAGATTCTGGCAAAATCGATCGCACGGGCAGCACCCAACCCTTTGGCCTGATTATGAACCATGCGGCCAACGTAACGGGCGGCGGTTATGGTGTGCTCAACCTGGCGGGAACCAATGCGGAAGTCATCACCGGCGCGCAGTCCATCCGTTTCGGTAACAACACCACCGCGAATCAGGGCTCGGGACAAAGTGCTTTCGTCAACGTGGCGGCTGGCACCTTGAGCGTTGGGGCGAATGTTTCCACATCCTTGCCCGCATCGCCGACGGTACCCAACAGCGCTTATTTCAACTTTGCTGGTGGCACGGTGAAAGCCACGGGCAATCTCAGCGGCTGGATCCCCGCGACAACCGCGCCTGCATCGATTGTCTTCAACTCAACGATCTTCGGGCCGATTGACAATGCCGGCACTTCGAGCGATTTCGCGGGCGGTGTGACATTTGACACCAACGGCTTTTCCATGGCGGTGGCCAACCCGCTGCAAGTGGCGTCCGGCGCAGGTGTGACGCAAGCCGACCTGACGGTCAACGGAGGTAGTGGCTATGTCGGCGCACCAGCCGTGATTTTCAGCAGCACGGATGTGATCGCAGGTGGTTCTCCAGCAGCCGGTTATGCGGTCATCAGTGGCGGGGCGGTCACTCAGATCGTGATCACCTCTCCCGGCACTTACACGCCGGGCACCATTCCCACGGTGACTCTGATTGGTGGTGGTGGCACGGGAGCCAGCGTGAGCGTGGCTGCGTTGAACACCGCCAATACCAGCGGTGGCTTGACCAAGAACGGTTTGGGGGCTCTCACACTCACCGGGGCTAACACCTACACAGGCCCCACGGCAGTCAACGCAGGCGCGTTGACAGTTTCGGGGACTGGTGCTCTTTCGGGCACCACTTCCTTGACGGTCGCCAGCGGAGCCACTTTCAACTACTTGCCTGCCACCATCGGTTCGGATCTCGTGCTCGGAACGGGTTCGACACTGACTTTGAACAACGGTAGCACCCTCGGTCTGTCATGGGACACAGCCACTAGCAGCCGCATCACGGCCAGCGGCGCCGCTACCGTGGGCACAGGCACTGGCGTCACTTTGGTGATGTCCGGTTCACCTACATCCGGCACTCCTTACACGATTCTGTCCGCTGCCAGCGGACTCGACGTGGGGAACTATCAGGTCTTCAACTTGACCGATTACACAGTGGCGATTAGTAAGACCGCCACTTCCGTCACGGTGACTCCCACTGCTGCGACTCCACTCACAACAGCCTATTGGAAAGGGGGCTTCAGTGGTTATCCCGGTGTGTGGTCTGCCACCAATGGCCTTGGCGGAGTTTCCGGCCTCAGCAACTGGACGACGGATGCCGCAGGCACCGTCAACACTGCCCTGTCTCCCGGAGCGGGTACGGATGTATTCTTCTCCGCCACGGGAGCGGGGGATCAGAATGCGATGACATTGGGCGCCAGCATGTCGATCAATAGTCTCACGGTGAACGATGCCAGTGCGCCAAATACGAACCCGGTGACCTTGCTCAGCACAAGCGGAAACACCCTGACGCTTGCCGCCGGCTCTGGCACAGGCATTACGGTGAATGCGGGCGCGGGCGCGGTGACATTGGCACCGGCTATCGTCTTGGGTGCCGCGCAGACATGGACTAATAACAGCACCTCGACTCTTACGGCATCCGGTGCCATTTCCGGTTCGGTCGCTTTTACAAAGGCGGGTTCTGGAACCGTCAACCTCACGGGCTCCACGGCACTTAGCGCGGTGACCGTGGATGCGGGAACCCTCTACCTAGGGGCGCAAACGGGTGAAAGTATTATCACGACACTCGGCGCGACCACTCCAGTCACGCTCAACGGCACGGGCAATCTTACAATCCGCCGCACGGATGTCGCTCTGTTGGATGTGGTCGGTGCCATTGGTGGCACGGGTTCGCTGACTTTCATCGGGGACAATGCCAATACCGTCGGTTCGGGGCAGATCAATCTGAACGATACTCATACCTTCAGTGGAGGCACAACGATCATCAGTGCTCGCGCTAATGCAACGAATACCGCTTCCTTCGGCACAGGCCCCGTCACCGTGGGTGCCAGCGCGGGGGTCTTTTTCATCACAACCAATCTGTCATTTACGAACAATTTCAACATCGGCGGACAAGGGTGGCAGGAAAATAGCGGCTTGCTGGGTGCCCTGCGTCTCAACTCCACCACACTCAATGGCAACATCACGCTGACGTCGAATGCTCGGATCGCTGGTAACGGCTCCTCTTTCCTCAATGGCAAGATCAGTGGTGCTTTTGCGCTCGACTTCTTCGAGGATACTGCCGTCGGCACCATCACCCTTGCGGGCGATAACGACTACACAGGTCCGACTATCATTAACTCGATGGGGAACATCGCATCTTTCCCCAATCTCATCGTGGCGCATAATAACGCGCTCGGCACTACGGCAGGAGGCACGACTGTTTTCGGAACCGGAACCACGGCCAATGGTGGACTGCTTACACTCGCGGATGGAATCACTGTCACTGGTGAAACGTTGACACTGGATACTACCGAGAACGCCTACCGCGTGAGCTTGATCACTGCTGGAACCGCCACATGGGATGGCAACGTTGTGCTATCCGGTACTGGTGGATCCCCGGGCCTCATCGCCAACGGAGCTTCGGCCAACCTCACTGTTGGATCGAGCGCGGATGACACCATTACTGGAACGACTGCTTTGTTAATTCGCGGCACTGGTGTCGGCACGATCCATAGCAAGATCAGCCACGGAACTGCTGGCATTGTGAAAACCGACGCAGGCACCTGGACCATCACATCCAACAATAACGACTTCACGGGTAATGTTACCATCCCCAGTGGAGTCCTGAGCGTCGGTAGCATCGCAAACGCAGGCATCAATTCCGCGCTCGGTGCGGGCACGACGATTTCGCTGGGGCAGGATTCTGCCACGGAAGGCCGCCTTCGGTTCACCGGTGTCACGGGTGGCGCTTCCAACCGCGCGCTCATCCTGAGCAATGGTGCCGCCGGCGCGGGCGCGATCGAAAACACCGTGGCAGGTCAAACTCTCACACTGACTGGTAGCTTCACTGTGGCTACGCCAGGCAGTGCCAGCACCTTGTCACTCTTGGGCGAAGGTAATGGCGTGCTAACTGGCTCCATCCTCAATAGTCCGGCCATGTCACTGGTGAAAGGCGGTGCAGGCACTTGGACACTATCCGGTGCAAACACCTACACCGGTGAGACTACGATCGATCAAGGCACACTGGCTTTCTCGACCAACGATCACTCACTCACTGGCGCGCTGACCTTTGGTTCCGCCGCTGGCAGCACGAATGTAGGAGCTCTCGACCTTAGCGCCGCCAGCGCTTCCTTCGGCGGTTTGATGACGGTCAGAACCAACAATGCAACGGCAAACACCATTGCACTGGGCACGGGCCGCACTCTCACCAACACCGGCAATATCTACGTCGGTTCCGGTGCTGCTGGTGCAGTGGCCAAATTGGCGGTTTCCGGTGCTGGCGCATGGTCGATCAACAACCCGAGCGGCAGGCTCGTCGTGGCCAACACCGACCCTAGCAACACCGGTGCTAGTGCCCAACTCGACCTGTCCGGCCTCGCGAGCTTCAGTGCGGATCTTGCCAATGTCTATGTCGGACGTCCGACCAACTCCGCCGGTGGTCCCGCCAATGGCAGTCCCGTCACTGATACTCTCACGCTCGCTGCGAGCAATACCATCAAAGCAAGCGGAGTGCTCGCCGTAGGTGCCACAAACCAGTCGTTTTCCGGTCCACAAAACTCCTTCCTGAGACTTGGCACCCTCAACACCGTCAACGCGGATACCATCGTCATTGGTGCTGCACGCACCTCCGGTGTCCTGGCTTTCGCTTCAGGCCTTACCAATCCTACGGTCACTCTACGTGGTACCGCAGGTGGCAGCACCGCAGCAAACATCTACCTCGGCGACGCTCAGAATCAGCAGGGCGTGGCAAGCGCCTCCAACGGCTCCTCTTCATCGCGAGGAACGATCGATTTCACCGGCGGTGCGGTGGATGCAGTCATCAATGAGTTGGTCGCGGGCAATGGCGCGATTGGTACGAGCGGTAACCGCGGTGCCGGCTTCGGCACATTCATCATCGATGGCGCGTCGAGCAATGTGAGCATCAATACCATGATCGTGGCCCGGACGAGAAATGACACCGGAACCAATGCTTCGGGTGCCTCGCCGGCAGCCTGCATTTTCACCCTGAAAAATGGCACCCTGGTGGTCAACACTGAAGCATCTCTGGCGAAGGACCTTGACGCCAGCAATACTTCTGGCGGCACGCAGAATTTGAGCGCGCAGTTCAACGTTCAAGGCGGCACGGCCACCATCGGCTCCACCTTGACTCCCGTTCCCCTGATCGTCGGCAGTCAGGTCGCGGGCGGCAATGCGGGCACGATGGTTGCCAGTGTCAGCATCACAGGCGGCACCCTCAATGTATTCGGTGATCTCACCGAGGGCACTCAAGGGAATGGCACCATCACTTCCACCCTTGCGCTCAATGGCGGAACGCTGGACATGAAGGGCAATCGCATCGGCCTCAGCGGTGCGTTGATCGATACTCTGGACATCCAGTCCGGCACTCTGGCAAATGTTGCTGAGATCAACAACGGCGGCGCATGGACGAAATCGGGCACGGGAACGCTGGTTATGCAAGGTTCGAATACCTACACCGGAAATACCGTCATCGCCGATGGCACTCTAGAGCTCCCCGACAATGCGAGCATCAAGTTTGTGCTTGGTGCCACCTCCGGAGTGAGCAACAGCATCAGCGGTGCGGGAGTGGCGACGCTCAATGGCGACTTCGTCATCGATACCACCGCCGCAGACGCCCTGAGCTCCGGCACCTGGACACTCGAAAACGTATCGACTCTTACCGGTGAATACGGCTCCACCTTCAGCGTCGTCGGCTTTGTGAATGCCGGAGGCAACAAGTGGACCAAAGACATCGGTGGTGGCAAAACCTACACCTTCGATGAAACCACGGGCGTCCTGACTCTTGCCTCGGCTGGCGGCTACGCCTCATGGGCTGCGATCAACGCGATTGGCAGTACACCTGACCAAGACAAAGACGGTGACGGTGTGCCCAATGCGGTCGAATATCTGCTCGGTGGTGACGTGAACACGAACGACCTCAGCAAGCTGCCGCAGAGCACCGTCTCCGGCACGAACTTGGTCTTCACCTTCCAGCGCGATGTTGATACCACCGGCGCCGCCACCGTGACGATCGAAGTCGGGACCACCCTCGCCGCATGGCCAGACGTTTACTCCGTCGGTGCCAATACCGCAGGCTCCACGAACCCGGAGGTCGTTGTTACGGAAGATAGCTCCCCTGGTTTTGACACCATCACCCTCACGGTGCCGATGGGAACGGCTACGAAGAAATTCGCCCGCCTGAAAGTCGAAGTAGCCGAGTAACCGCGGCGGCGTCCATGTGACGCCCGGCTTCATCACTCCACATCCCCTGGGATCGAGTCCTTGCAAAAGGGTCGCCCAGGGGATGCTGTATTTCCGGGCAAAGGATTCCATGGGATCAGCCCCCGCCATGCAAGGAGAAGGGATGTCCCATGCCTCGATCCACAACACCGATGGCACTGATCACATGCCACCATGAAAATTTCCCATCATCACCGCTTGCGCTCTCACAGCGCTGCGCTACGATGGCTCCACTTTTATGCAGCAGAAACGTTTTCTGTATCAAGCCATCGCGGCGCTCGCCGTGGTGTGGCTTATTGTTTTCGGCGTGCGCAGTTATGCGGGGTCGAAAAAAGTCACGGCGGAACGCGTGGAGAAGGAAATTTCCAGCGCCAACTTCGATGACTGGTCCCAAGGTGATCCCGGCAACGCCGCGCTGGCCGGCAAGCGCGAGGAGAAAATCCGCGAGATTGCCGATCTGACCAACCGGCTCGATTTCAAGGAGCGTGAAAAAAATCGCGAAAACCGCAGTGGCGAGCAGTTTTTCCGCTTGCTCAGCGCGAAGGAGCGCAATTTGTTCATTGATCTCACCGTGGCGGAATCGATGAACCGCTTCATGCAGGCGCTGGATCAAATGCCCGCCGCCGAGCGCAAACGATTCGTGCAACAAGGGCTGGACGAAATCGCCAAGGGCAGGACGGCGGAGGACATGCAGCGCACCCGTGATCTCGGCGATGATGTGATGAACAAGATCACCGAGGAGGGCATGCGTGCCTACTTTGAGAAAGCCAGCGCGGAGACGAAGCTGGACCTCGCGCCGCTGATGGAGTCGATGAACGAGGTGATGCAAGGACTGCGCGGCAACCGTTTCGGACCACCGAGAAATTGAGGCACGCCATGATGAATGCATCGTTTTCCGGCAAATGTCGCGGTTACACTCTCACGGAAGTTCTTGTGGTCGTGGGCATCATTTTTGCGCTCGTCGCACTGGTTGTGCCCGTGAGCCGCTCCTTCATCGCCAAGGCGCGCCAGGCCAGTTGCCTCGGCAATCTGCGGCAGATCGGCATCGGCATCGAGTCTTACCTGCAGGACCACAACGATACCATGCCGAATTTGCTGGCGGGAAGGAAATCCCGCACGGAAGACGTGCCGGTGATGGAAAATACCCTCAACGACTATCTCTCGAACGAAGAGGTGTTCCATTGCCCGGAGGACAAGGAGCATTTCAAGGAATCCGGCTCCAGCTACCTCTGGAACTCCACGCAGAGCGGCCGCAACAAGCACCGCCTGGTGTTTTTCAACGTGTCGGGCGACTCCTCGCGCATCCCGCTCGTCACCGATAAAGAGGGCTGGCACCCGGGCGAAAGCAACGTGAACATTCTCTATGCCGACTATTCCGCCAGCAAGGAATTCAAATTCCGCACCTCACCCTGAACCGACGCCTCTCCCATGTTAGAAATCAAGCAATTGTGGAAAAACTTTCACGGCCTGCCGGCGTTGAAGGATGTTTCCTTCCGTGTGGAGCGCGGCCAGATCTACGGCTTGTTAGGCCACAACGGCGCGGGGAAAAGCACCACCCTGGGCATCATTCTCGGTATGGTTGCTCCCAGCAGCGGCGATGTGTTGATCGATGGCATTTCCGTGCAACGCGATCGCTCGCGCGCGCTGCGCAAGGTGGGGGCGATTTTTGAAGCTCCGTCGTTTTACGAATATCTCAGCGGCTGGCAGAATCTCAAAATCCTGATGAGCTACTCCGGGCCTTTCGATGAAAAGCTCGCGCGCGAGGTGGTGGAGCGTGTGGGTCTCACGAAACGTATCGACTCCAAGGTGCGCACCTACAGCCACGGCATGCGCCAGCGTCTCGCCCTCGCCCAGGCCTTGTTGCCGGAACCGGAGGTTCTGTTGTTAGACGAGCCCACCGATGGCCTCGATCCCGAGGGCATCAAGTGGTTCCGCGATTTCATCCTCGGCCTGCGCAAGGAGCGCGGCATGACCGTGCTGTTCAACTCCCACCTGCTGGCGGAAGTGGAGCTGATGTGTGATCGCATCGCCATTTTGCAAGGCGGCGTGAGGGTCTTTGAAGGGCCGATCAAGGGACTGGAGGAGGACAAGCTGCGTTATGAGATCGATGCCAGTCCTGCGGCCCTGATCCCTGCGTTGCTTTCCGCCCACGGCGGCACCGTGGAGAGTGACACCGTCATCCATCTTCCGCGCGAGATCGATCCTGCCAACGTGCTGCGCGATCTGATCACCGGAGGTGTGCAGGTGCGTGCCTTCACTCCGCGTCATCGTTCGCTGGAGGATCTTTACATGGAAATCAAAAACCAACCATCCCACACCCGCAGCGCATGAATTTCCTCTCCCAACTTCACGGCGAAATGCGCAAGCTCTACGCGCGTCCCCGCACCTACATCGGCTACGTCGCTTTCCTGGCGATGGAAATTCTCATCCTGGTCGTGTACAAACTGGACCGCGCCCAAGACTATACACGCAAGCAGTTGCAGACCAACGGACTGGAGTTCGACACCTACTATAGCTCGCTCTCCATCACCTTCACCATCATGCTGCTCAGCATGTTTCTGTTAGGATCGGTGTTTTTCGCATTGGTCGCGGGGGACATCGTCGCCAAGGAAAACGAGGACGGCAACCTGCGCCTGATCTTCGCCCGCCCCATCTCGCGGCTGCGGTTGCTGCTGGTGAAATATGCCGCCGTCTGCCTCTACACCGTGAGTTTCGTGTTTTTCGTGGGCATCACCGGCTATCTCATGGCGGTGGCTGCGGTGGGGAGCGGTGGTGGATTGTTTGTGATGGAGCCGAAGATGGCGGTGTTCGCCGCCTACCCGGAATGGTCGGAAGGTGCCTCGCGACTGGCGCTGGGTGCGCTGGGCATTGGCTTCAGCATGATCACCATTTCCTCCATCGCCTTCATGTTTTCCTGTTTCAAAATGAAGCCCGCCGCGGCCACGATCATCACGCTGAGCATTCTGTTCGTGGACATGATTTTGCAAAACTTCCCGTTCTTCCGCGATTACGAACACTGGTTCGTCACCTGGCGCATGAGTGCCTGGGTGTTTTTGATGGAAAACTACCTGCCTTGGGCCAAGGTGATCGAATCCTTTGCCTTCCTCGCCGGCCTCAACGCGACGGTATTCATCATTGGCTGGTTGAATTTCCAGACGCGGGATTTCAAAACCTGATCCTTGACATGCGGTGCATGTAAAACATAGTATTACCGCATGATCAAGACCATCACCAAAATCGGCAATTCCCAGGGCATCATTTTTGACAGCGCGCTGCTCCAACTCGCGCGTCTGAAAGTGGGCGATCAGGTCAACGTGGAAATCCACTCGGGCGGGACGATCACGATCAGTCCGGTGGATCAGGCTGTGATCGATGAAGACACGGCGGCGGAGACGGCCCGCCGATTGATTCAGAAAAACCAAGAACTTTTTCGTAGGCTGTCATGAAAGATCTTATCAAACATCCCTCGGTGGAAGCTGTTCTGGCCATTCACGCCGAGGTGCTGGCAGCTCATGGTGGAGCTCCAGGCCTCCGTTCGCGCGAGCTGCTAGAATCGGCTGTCGCAGCGCCCCAAGCATCGATGATGGGAGTCGCGCTGATCACAGACCCCATCGAGATCGCCGCCGCCTATCTCTTTTATCTTTGCAGCAATCACCCTTTCGTGGATGGCAACAAACGCGTGGCCTTGGCGACTTGTCTGGTGTTCTTGAGTGAAAACGGACTTCTGCACAATGAAACGCTGGATGTCGATCACTGGGAAACCCTCACCCTCGCCGTGGCCGCTGGGGCGCTGAGCCGGGAAGAGGTGACGAACACACTGCGCGGTTTGTTGTTGTAATGTTCCTCCGCATCACACGATGCGATGCGGGTGGAAGCGGCTCATGTTGCCGGTGATGGGCGAGACATCGCCGCGGGCGGAGAGGCCGCAGCAGTTGTCATCGATCATCCACAAGCCCCACACGAAGTGCCGTCCGCCTGCGCGAAACAAGTTCGTGCGCTGTTGATAGATCATGCGCTCGGTTTCCAACGTGCCGCTGCCTTTGACGGAAGGCGCGCCGAATTCGTATAGTGAGACACCGCCTCCTTCACGGCCATAGACCGGCTTCTCCACCCACTGGGAAATGCCCAGGCGGCTCATTTCCTCACGGGAATAGGTGGCGGGCAGCAGCAGCGGATGCCCGGGATTCAGCTCCCACAAAATCGGCATCAAGGCCTTGTTCGACAGCATCATTTTCCACATCGGCTCGATGAAACGGCTGCGCTCGGGGCCGATCTCGGAAAAGAACGGCTCCTTCATCATCCACTCCCATGGATAGAGTTTGAAAAGTCGATCGATCGCCATTTCGTTCGGATCGGTGAACCGCCCCTCGGGTGAAAACCCGATTTCCGCCATGTCCAGCAAATGCACCACTTTGCCCGCTTGCTCGGCCGTTTCCGCAAGGTAGGCGATGGTCTGCCGGTCTTCCGCCAGATCCCACGCGCAGGCGAAGTGAATCACCGGATCCGGCAACTCCTGCCAACGCGCGATCAGCGCCTCATGAAGCGAATTGAGTTGATCCGATGCTGGAAAACAATCCTGCAACCAGTCCCACTGGATCACGGCCGCTTCTAACAAGGAGGTCGGCGTGTCCGCATTGTATTCCAGCAATTTCGGTGAGCCTGTTCCATCCCATGCGAGGTCGAAGCGCCCGTAGAGGGAAAAATCATTCGAGATCCACGATTGCTGCACCAGCGGCGCCACATCGTCCGGAATACCGAGCTTGTCCCACCAACCGCGGAAAATGATTTGCTCGCAGGCGTTCAGGCACAGGGCGTGGAGTTCGTTTGCCGCCGCTTCCAGTTTCTCGATGGCACTGAGCGAAAAGACCAGATGCTCGTCCTCGTTCCAATACGAGTCCTTGCCGTGGCCGTGCCATAGCAAGCCGGATTCCTCCACTCGCTGTGTCCAGTCCGCACGCGGTCGGCTTGCCTCCAGGCGGATCGGCGCAAAATGATTGGTGAAATTCATGATAAAGTCGTGGCAAGCAGCTTCAGCCACCGAAGGAAGAGCCTGAGGAGCTCGAACCGAATCCACCGCGCACCGATTTCCCTGCCGTTACCGGCGCGCCGGAACTGCGACTATCCTGCACCAGGCGCTGATAACCGGGATTGGATGCCGAATACGAGGAAACGCGTTGCCTGTCTTGGTTCAGGCTTTGCTGCCAGGTCGATTGATTGGCCTGCGCACGATGAAATCCCGCTCCCGGCGTGTAGGAACCGCGATTGCCGGAAAGCAGCCAATACATCATCAGCATGTTGCCGATGCCACCACCGTGGTGATGGTGTGTGGTGTGAGAGCCCATGGGCCCGGTGTTGCCGCTACCTCCTTGCGAAACCAGTTCCTGTTCCCGCTCTAACAAAGTTTCCACTTTTTTCAGCGCCTCGGGTGTGGGGCGGCTGGAAGTGAGAGTGGGAGCGGGAGGTGCGGCATCCAGCCACTGGCCGTTGGCAAACCACTTGCCATCCTGTTGGTGTCCGTAGGAGTGGGGGAAGAAGTCATGGGCATCGGCATGATAGAAACCCAGACCGGGTATCTCGAAGTTGTGCTCCAGATAGCCTTGGGTCAGTTGCGTGCGGCGATTGTCGATGTCATCGAGTTTTTTCTGCAAACTCGCCATCTGTTCATCCGCGGCCGAGGCGGTGTAGGTGCTGTCCGAGTCACAGGATGTCAGCCCCATACCGCTGCCTGCCAACAAACAAAGTGTGGACCAATGCAGAATGCCGCCCTTGCGAATGCGCGCCGTAGTGCCGTGTTTTTTCATCAGGCGCGACTACTAACCAATCAGCGCCCGCCGCGTCAAGAAGATGTGAATTCCAAAATGACGATGATTTTCCCATAGGGGTCGTAATCTCCCTAACGGGACTTTTCGCGGAGTCACCAGGTGAGATAGACCTTTTCCGCCGTGCCGCCCATGATGGCGGCTTGCTCTGTGGCACTGAGCGGGGCGATCCAGCCGCGCACGGTATCCACCCAGCGGGTGTGGGAGGTGCGCATCAGGCACACCGGCCAATCGGAGCCAAACATCAGGCGCTGGGGACCGAAAGCCTCCAGCACGGTCTCGAAGTACGGGCGCAGCGTTTCCTCATCCCATGCACCGCCGCACACCTCGGTGGCCATACCGGAAAGTTTGCAGGTGACGTGTTCGCGTTTTGCCAATGCGCGAATGTTTTCCGCCCAAGCCTGATCAAACGCACCCGGGTGGATGCTGGGCTTGGCGACGTGGTCCAGCACCATGCGGATGCCGGGGTGCTGATCCACGAAGCGAATCGTCTGCGGCAAGTGTTTGCCGAAAATCAGGATGTCGTAGCACAGCGGGTAGCGTCCCAGCTCGCGGATGCCAGCGTTGAAATCCGGGCGCAGGATGAAGTCATCATCGGGCTCATCCTGGATCACGTGCCGGAAGCCCACGACCTTCGGATGCGCGGCGTATGGTTCGAGGTAGCGGCCCACCTCAGGCGAACACAGCGGAATCCAGCCGACCACACCGAGCACGCGCGGATGTTTCGCCGCAAGATCCAGCAGGAAGTCTGTTTCCTCGGGGATTTGACGCGCCTGCACGGCGATGCTGCCATCGAGCCCGGCCGCATCGAGCAAAGGCTCCAGATCCAGCGGCAGGAGGTCGCGGCGGCACATGGCCAGTTCCTCGCCCATCCACGGATATTCGGCGGCACTGTATTTCCAGAAATGCTGATGGCTGTCGATGTTCATGATGGCGTCTCACCGTGTCTATCTTCTCCGGTTGAAAAGTCAATGCGCGCGCTGACATTCACGCGGATGCTGTCTTGCCAGCGCCTCTGGCCGTGATAGACTGCGCCCGTGCTGCCCTGGTTCACATCCGGAAATTTCCCGCTCTATCTCGCGCCGATGGCGGGCGTGACGGATGTGGTGTTCCGGCAACTGTGCAAGGAACTGGGGGCTGATGTCATGGTGACGGAATTCGTCTCCGCCGAGGGCATCATGCAGCGTGATGAATACACGCGAAAATATACGGAATTTTCCGAGCAACAACGACCGGTGGGCATCCAGCTTTTCGGTGCGGACGGCGCACGCATGGGTGAGGCCGCCAGAAAAATCCTCGACTGGAAACAACCGGACTTCATCGATATCAATTTCGGCTGCCCGGTGAACAAAGTGGTATCGAAAAATGGTGGATCTTCTCTGCTGAAGGATTGTCCGATTTTGGCCTCGGTGGCCACCGGCGTGGTTAGGGCGATGGAAGGCACCGGCGTGCCCGTGACCGCGAAAATCCGCATCGGCTGGGATCAGCAGAGCATCAATGCGGTGGAGGTCTGCCACATTCTGGAAGACTGCGGCATTCAAGCCATCGCCGTGCACGGGCGCACCCGCGCCCAGGGCTATTCCGGCTTGGCGGACTGGGAGGTGATTGATGCCTGTGCCCGTTCCGTGAGTGTTCCCGTCATTGGCAATGGCGACATCCACACCGCGGACGATGTGATCAAACGCCGCCGCGAGACGGCCATTTCAGGAGTCATGATCGGACGTGCCGCGATGCAGCATCCGTGGATTTTCCGTGAAACGAAGGCACGGCTGCGGGGTGATGCCGAAACACTGCATGTCACGCCCGAGGAGCGCTGGGCGCTGATCGTGCGCCACTGCCGCTTGGCGGTGACGAGCCAGCGCTATGGTCACGAACGCCATGCCATGATGGCCATGCGAGGGCGTTTGCTGGCGTATTGCAAAGGATTCTCCGGTGCCAAGGAACTGCGCCAACTGCTTGCCAAGGTGGAGAGTGTCAGCCAGGTGGAAGACATTGCCGCCATCGGTCTCGCCCGTGAACTCGCGGGCGATGAGGAACCCGCCATGCAGGCCCAACCCTCCCTTCTGTCATGACGCGTTTGTTTCTCCTGATTGTCTGTGCGTTGCCGCTGGCGAGTTGTGTCGTCGCACCGGTGCCGCGCGTGGATCGCCGCCCGCCCAGTCGCGAGTCCTTGCTCTATGCCCAGCAACGCATCAGTGCGATTATCGTCACCCGTCAGGACGATATCACCGACTGGGTCAGACGTGGATTTCCCAAGTCCCAGACTCCGCCCGATACCGATGGTGGCACGGCTTGCCCGATCACCCCTGACGGCTACTTTCTCACAGCCGATCACGTGGTGAAAAACCACCGCACCCATGCCGTTCACGTGCTCTACAGTCGCGGCAGTCAGTTGAAAATGGCGCGTGGTCGCATTGTCTGGCGCGATGCCAAGAATGACGTGGCCATCCTTCACGCACCCATCGCCACGCCCGCATTCTATCGTTTCACCTCACCGGCCCTCGCCATTCCCGAGGGCACCACCGTATTTCACGGCGGGCTCACCACGGGCTTGAAGCCGCAGTATGGCTCGCTCAACACCACCATTCCGGCGCAGACGATTTTTTCCGGATCACGACGTTTCCGCATCGATATCCCTTTGCAGCCCGGCGACAGTGGCGGGCCGATTCTGGATGCCCGTGCGCAGCTCATCGGCATCAATTCGTCAGTGGAGTTCCTGATCCCAATGGAAACACCGATTTTCACGGAATCCTCGGGTGTGAGGCCCAATGTGCCCAAGGTCATGAAAATCATCGAACGTGATCGACGTAGATAAACCCCGACCATGCGCTGCCTGCTATCCTTATCCCTGTTGACTCTGGCGCTCTCATCCTGTGCGACCTATCGCGCCGCGTGGAGTTCCGGGTGGACGGAAAAGTCAGCGAACAACAGCATCATGCTGATTCACGCGCATCCGCCCACGCTGGGCTGGAAACGGCTGCAATACCAATCCGAACTGCATCCGGAGTTTCATGAGTTTCTGGTCCACCTCGGCACTCCTGATTGCATCGCGGAGACCACCCACACCCATCGCCACTACCTCATTCTTTACTACCTGAAAAAACGTCAGGCCTACTCGTTCCGCAACGATACGCGCTCGGTCAGCAAGCCCATCGAGGTGGCAGGCCCCTATCCGATCAGTGACAAGGAATACCGTCTTCTCTCCGACTTCAAAAAGCGCGCCCTAAGCGAGCGCGAGAAAAAACCCTAACGCCAGCAAAACACCAACAAGCCCAGGGCCACGGGCAGATAGATCAGCGTGTAGAGAAACAAACGCCGCGCACTGGGTCTGTCTCCCACTTTGCCGAAATTTCTCGACAAGCCCATCATGCGCGCGCCTAACAACAAGCCGCCGGCCAGCCACGGCCATGTGACGTGACCGGTGACGTAGGGCCACAGCGGCAACAAGGCGAGACAGGCGGAAAAGATCAGGCACAGCCGCGCGCTTTTCACGCCACTGACATCGCCATTCGACCACATGCGATAGCCTGCCGTTTCGTATTCCTCCCGGCACATCCAGTTGATGGCGATAAAATGCGGCAACTGCCACAAAAACAACAGTGCGAAAAGGAACCATGCGGTGGCATCCAGGGCACCACCCGCTGCCGTCCAGCCTATCATCGGCGGGATCGCTCCCGGCACCGCGCCGATCAAGGTGTTGACCGAATGTTTCCGCTTCATCGGTGTGTAAAGAAACACGTAAGTCACCAGCGTGATCAGTGCCAGCACGGCGGACATTTTGTTCACCATCACCGAGAGATGCACCAGACCGAAGGCGCTGAGCAAGACCCCGATCGCGAAGGCCACCAGCACATCCATGCGCTTCGCGGGCAGCGGTCGGTTCGCGGTGCGGGCCATGCGGGCATCCAGATCGATCTCCATCAATTGATTGAAGGCCGCCGAGCCAAAAGCCGCCGCCGCCGTGCCGATGATGGTGTGCAGCAGTTTCATGCCATCCCATCCCATGGTGCGAGAGCCGAGAAAATAACCGAAAAACGTGGTCACCAGCACGAAGGTATTGAGGCGCACCTTCGTCAGCACCGCGAGGTCTTGGCGAAGCATCCCGGCTTGGGGCATTGGTTGGTCATTCATGCGCGCCGCCACTTTGCACAGATTGTCCCAAATCACAAATGCCAATTTGCAAACGGTGGGGCGGCAGGATAGCAGCAGGGGCGACGCCGCGTCGCCCTTCACCATTACGGTTCCTTGGTTGGTAAGATCATGACTTCGCAGAATGTGAGCGCGGCGATGCCGTTTTCGCCCATGAGGAGATTGTCTTGGCTCCAAGCGGCCTCCTTGAGATAGGAAATCCTCGTTGCATGCAATCTCGGTTTGGGCGTCAGGATGATTTTGTTTCCTAGCGCGCGACCGCTGGACAACTTGTCTTTTTCCCCATCAAGATAGAATTGGCTGAGCAGGGCATCGTTCCAGACCACGGGTTGATCAAAATATAGCACGATTTCTTGTCTTTCCCACAAGGCTCCTCCCATGCGAGGGGCGGTGACGGGTTGTTCGAATTTCTTGCCATAGACATCGCGCTCGATGACGGGATGGATGAGTCTCGCGAATTCATCATAGCCTTCGCGTGGGAAATGGCAGCCGCCTGGCGGTTTGATGCCCAGTGTGGACATGATGCTCATGTTGGCGAAGAGATCGGGCAGCGCGCGCTGTTGTTCCCGCAGCCGGTCGCCGTGGCCTTCGCTGCCGCCCATGGCGCAGGAGTTGGGCCAGATTTGGAACATCACATAGCGCCGGGCATTCGGCATGTCGCGATACCAACCACCGGCCATCTCGCAGAAATACGATTGATAATGGACCCAGCCATAATCGCCCGTGGGGGTATCGGCAGGTTGGTCGTTTTCGCCTTGATGCCAAAGGATGGCGCGGATGCCGTGGGTCAGCCTTGCCTGCTGCAAGCGCCACAGCCACTTGCCATAGATGGTGGTGAGATCGGCGGGGTTTTCCGGATTGCGTTGGTGTTGATCGATGCGGGTGCCACCCAGTGCGCCGTTGATGATGCAGACCGGCACCTTTTGGCTCTCAATCAGCCGTTTCGCCAACTCCATGCCCCACCAACCGATGTGCGCGTTGTAGTCCGGCGGTTGCTGGGCCCACACGGCCTTGCACCACAGGCTGGGTCGCTTGCCGCCGGCTTGTTGGGTTTTTTCCTCGTAGGACTTCACCCAGGCCACGCCGTCCTCACCATTCTTCGGACCGCCGAAGGTGCGGATCCATTCGCTCGTTTCACGCGGTTTTTTTCGTTCCTCGGGCAGATCGAGCGCTTCGGCATTCGATTGCCCCTCGATGAGAAAGGCATCGCCGCAGACGAGGTTGCCGACTTGATCGAGCAGGGTTTCTTTCCCTCCGCTGCGTGTGCCGAATTCCACCCGATACTTGACGAAGCCCGCCTTGAGTTTGGCGCTGAAGGCATAGCTCAGGTCTTTTGCGGGTTTGGCCTTGAGCGTCTCGTAGGCTTTGTCATCGGCATAGACCTTGAGAAACACCTCTTCGGCCTTTTCGGTGAGGACGCCGTTATAATGGAGCGTGCCTTCGTTGTTGTCATCGCGGGCGTAGAATTGCCCTTCTTCCGGTTTTTCGTCAGGCTCGGGTTTTCTTGCGAGCCACGGTTGTTTTGCCGGCAATTTCACCGGAAAACTCAGGTATTTTTGCTGCACCACTCCGCCATTGCTCACCATCACGTTGATTTCCATCATAACGCTTTTTTGGGCACCGATGAGGCGGAGTTTGCCGGGCAGGATTTCTTTCACGGTGGAGAGCGGGTTCACCTGCCACTCGATCTTCACATCGGCGGCACCGGCTTTTTGCAGCGCAGCGAGGTTGGTGATGCGCGGTGTGAGTTCGATCGGTGTGCGGCCGTCCCAGATCTTCGGCGCGGTGATGGTGACCTGCGGATCGGGGATGGACTTTTTGATGGTGATGTTGATCAGGCCCGTTTCCACGCGGTCCGGATAGACGGCTTTCACGGTCAGCAGAGCTACGGTGTCCGCTTTAACCCGGCCGGAGATGAAGTTGTAGTGATATCGGTCCACGGCGACCAGTCGCTCCGGTCCTTGATCGCGAAGATACCAGTACAACTTCTGCGCGCCATCGGCCTGGATGCTGAGTGCAAAGGGCTCGCCTTCTTTCACCGTGACGGTTTCCGCCGGTACGGAAAACTTCCCTCCCTTGCGGATCAGCGGGCCGACGACGGTTTGCAGCGGCTTTTGGTTTTGATATTGCAGTTTGATCCAGTCGGCCGAGCGGGTGATCTTTGAGACGCGCACTTCATCGAGAGCGCCGATGAAATTGTTCTCCCCCGACCAACCACCGATGGTGAGCATGGCGGGGTTGGGGACGTCGAGCGGAGTGCCGCGTCCGGCCTGCCCGGCGAGCTCGCCATTGAGATAAATTTTCGCGTTGCCGCTTTCGTAGGCAAATACCGCGTGATGCCATTGATCGAAGGCCAGCAGCCCCTGGCTCTTCACATTGCCATCAGAGAACCAGCAGTCGAGACTCACGTGAGGTGGGCCGCGGAATTGCATCACGACTTTTCCCTGCCGTTGCTGATTGCCCCAGCCGATCAGGTTCACGTTTGACTTCGTCGTGCGGAACCACAGCTCCGTGGTGTGCGGTGCATTCCCGGTGGGATAGTGGGTGATTTGTTTGCCGCAGGACAGGTGAGCACCCGCAGAAAATTGGCGCCCTTTGCCAATCACACCCGCTGTGGCAACTGTGCCTTGATCTTGGGTGGTGAGAGTGCCGGTGGTGTCGGCGATGTCGTCACCGAGGTGCCAGACGCTGAGAAAGTCGTTTGCGGCGTTAAATACTTTTTTGCCATCGGAGACAGCGGGTGCATCGGCATTACCCCAGTGCATGTCTAACAAAAGACGGGCATTGCCACGGATTTCCGGCACACGCACCCAAATGCTCGCGGTGCCGATGAGCGGGTCCCACTGTTCGATTTGATGCGCTAGAATTTTGCCATCGAGCGAGAAACGGACATCCTGTCCCTCATGCTGGGCTTGGGAAAAATCAAACCAATCGCGATCGAGGCGCACAAGCAGGGGGAAATTTTCCACCTTTGCCTCCGCAGGGAGATTGGCACCATCGGGCGTGGTGAGAATGGTGAGGCGACCGCTTTGTTTCCATGCGGAAAGATCCATCTCCGCCACCTGTGCGGAAATGGAGTTCAGCAACAGGGTCAAGCAAGCGATGGCAAGCCAGGCGCGAAAGCGGGCCAGATGATAAATGTGCATGAGAGAATGGTGCGGGTAAAAGTGAATGACGCCCCACCATAGGCGGATGGCAGAAATTGCCAAGTACACAAAAAAGCCCGCCACGTGAGAGTGGCAGGCTTGGGATAAGCGTCTGTGGAAATTACCACAAACCTTCGAGCATCTTGTTGCCGGGGAAGGGGGCGCTCGAGTGCGGGCCAAAGAACATGCGGAAGCCGACAGATGCGGTGATGTTGTCCTCGCCGTTCATGTTCGAATATTCGAGGCCGCTGATCAGCTTGATGCGGTGGTCGGCGATGTAGTAGTTGATGCCGAAATAGATCGCCTGATAGAGATCACCCGACGGCATGTCCGCCAGTCGCTCGTAGCGGCGCTGAGGGCTGAGACCGTTGGATTCCGTGGACATGGCGAGTTGGTAGCGGGCCACAAGTTGCACTTCATCCGTGAGGTAGTACCCCGGCTGGATGTTGATGCCCACGGCACTGCCTTTTTTGCCGCCGAATCCCACGGTCACTTCGCTGATCAAGGAAGCGGGACCTTCGGTGAGGATCAGCGCACCGGATACAGCGTCGTCGAAGCGTGTCAGATTGGTGGCATTTTCATTCGCGTCGCTGTGGAGATAGCTCCCATAAAACTCAGCGGTGTCTGACCCCAGGAAATGCTCTAAGTTGTATGTGAATGCCGCGAGGTAGGACCAGCCGGAATCGAGTTCCGTCATGTAATTCCACATATCGCGCCCTGCGGCATTGGAGAAGAAGCCGGTGTAGTAGTCGAGTTTGCCGACCTTGCCCAACAGCGTCACGGCAGGGGTGTAGTCCAGACCCATCATGTTGGTGAACTGCGAGCGCTCCAGATAATTCATGTAGCGGCTGGAAACGTTACGATCGTGGGTGAAGCGGTGCTTTTGTTGGCCGACGGTGAGGTTCACGGCATCGGAAAATTTCCAGCGCGCCCAGAGCTCGGTGAAGCCGTTGTAGTCAGGATCGAAGTCCGAACCGCTGATGGATTGTGCGTGCAGGGTCAGGCGCTCGAACATGGTGGCCTGGAAGCCGAAGCGGACACGGCGGTCTTCCCAGCCGGAGTCATCGCCACTGCTGCCGCTGGTGTCGTGGTAGTGACCATGGTAGCGCCCCAGCAGCCAGAATTCCTGCAGGTAGGGGTTGGTTTTGTCCTTGTAGAGCAGTCCGAGGTTTTCGAGCTGCTTGCCGAGGTCGATTTTCTCTGGGCGGTCCTCCAGGATGGCGGAGGCATTTTTGGCATCGTCTGCGAAGAGGGGGCTAACGGCCAGACTGAGGGCAATCACAAATTGTGACAATTTCGGTTGATTCATGGGATAGATGTGTGACGAACTCGTCACGCACGGGATCATGTGACAAATGAGCTCTGTGCAAATCATTTCCGTGTGACGATTTCGACACATTTGTCACAAAAGGCTTCGTCACAAGAGAAGCGGAAAGGGTGGCTCAGCCAAAGCTTCCCGTAATGTATTGCTCGGTTTGTTTGACCTTGGGGTTGGAGAAAAGCGCCCCGGTATCGTCGAACTCAATCAGTTTTCCGAGATACATGAATGCCGTTTTGTCGGAACAACGGCTGGCCTGCGCCATGTTGTGAGTGACGATGATGATAGTGAATTGTTTTTTCAAATCCTGGATCAGCTCTTCGATTTTCAGGGTGGCGAGGGGATCGAGCGCCGCGCAGGGCTCGTCCATGAGTAAAATTTCCGGGCGGTTGGCGATGGCGCGGGCGATGCACAGGCGCTGCTGCTGGCCGCCGGAGAGGCCGAAGGCGCTGTCGTGCAGACGGTCCTTCACATCGTCCCAGAGGGCTGCATCGCGCAGGGAGGACTCGACGATTTCATCGAGCTTGGCCTTGTCCTTGATCTTGGCGATGCGGGAGCTGTAGGCGACGTTTTCGTAGATCGACATCGCGAAGGGATTGTATTTCTGGAACACCATGCCGACGTGGCGGCGGAGCTTGAGCAGATCGATGTCCGGGCGCATCACATCGATGCCGTGGATCTTGATCGAGCCGCCGGTGACGTGGGCTCCGGGGATGCGGTCATTGATGCGATTGAGACAGCGCAGCAGGGTGGATTTGCCGCAACCGGATGGACCGATCAGGGCGGTGACTTGCAGCGCAGGAATGTCCATGGACACATCAAACAGCGCTTGTTTGGTGCCGTAGCAGAAATCCAGGTGTTCGATCTGAATGGCGTGATTCATGAAAAAAAAGAGCTTACCACTTCAGCTTCGCGCGCATCTTGGCACGCAGATACATCGAGCTGAAGGACATGATGGCCACCAGCAGCAGGAATACGAACACCGAGCCGAACTGGGCGCGCTGGGTGTATTCCGAGTTCGGGATGCGGGCGGCGAGAGTGTAAATGTGATAGGGAAGGGCCTGCACTTGGGAGGAAAAAATTTCGAACGGATTCGAGATTCCTTCCCACGGCAGATCATCCTTGGCGGCGACGGCGGCGGTGAACATGATGGGTGCCGTTTCTCCGGCCACGCGGGTGATGGCGAGCAGTGAGGAGGTTAGAATCCCGGGCAGCGAAAAGGGCAGCACGCTGGTGCGGATCGTCTGCCAGCGGGTGGCACCGAGGGCGAGAGAGGCATCGCGAAAGCCCTGTGGCACGGATTTCAGCGACTCCTCCGAGGCGGTGATGATGACCGGCAGGATCATGCAGGCGAGGGTGGCACAGCCGGCGAGCAAGGATGAATTCCAGCCCTGAAAGCTAAGGAAGGATCCGGTGCCAAACAGTGGGATGGCCAGCAAGGAGCGGCTGGCGGGTTCCTGAGTGATGATGGGCACGGCCAGCACGAAGACCGAGAAGCCGAACAGGCCGAAGACGATGGACGGCACCCCGGCCAGGTTCAGGATGGCCAGCCGCACCGCGCGGATGAAGGGGCTGTCCTTGGCGTATTCCGAGAGATAAATCGCCGCGCTCACGCCGAAAAACAAAGCCAGCAGGATGGAGCCGGCGGTGAGCAGCAGGGTGCCCGCGATGGGGCCGATGATGCCGCCACCGGAATAGGAGAAGCTTTTGTGATGGAAAATGGCCTCTTCGCCGTGTTGCTTGACGTATTCCATGTACTGCGAGGCCGGGAGCTGCAAGCGCTCGCCAGCGGCGGTATCGAACACATGTAAGGTCTCGTTTTTATCAAACAAGAACGAGGTGTTGATGAACGGTGCCTCGCTGGTGAAAAGCGTGGGGGCACCGTCCCAGCAGATTTTGCCAAACAGCAGCACGGCGATGAACAGGATGAGATAGGTCAGCGTGGCGAAGATGCCACGGACCACTCTGTCCCAGCCGCGGCCTTTTCCGGATGATTGGCGGAGCAATGTTTCCTCGGTGATCATGTCAATGTTTCATCTTGCGGGTGAAATGGTGCGCGGTGGCATTGATGCCTAACACAATGGCGAACAACAGGATGCCGACCACGAAGAGAGCGCGGTAGTGCACGCTGCCCACGGGGACCTCACCCAGCTCCTGGGCGATGATGCCCGTCATGGTATGGGCGGGCTGGAAAAAGGCCCCCACTCCGGCGCTGAAGTCGGGGATCTTGATGCGGTTCCCCGCGACCAGCAGCACCACCATGGTCTCGCCGATCACGCGGCCGAAGCCTAACAACACGGCGGCCAGGATGCCGGAAAACGCGGCGGGCACCACCACGCGGAAGGTGGTCTGGAGCTTCGAGGCCCCGAGAGCCTCGGAGGCCTCCGAGTAGGCGGCGGGCACGTTGTTGATGGCATCCTCCGCCAGCGAAAAGATGGTGGGCACACTCATCAGCGCGAGCAGGCAGCCGGCGGTGAAAATGTTCAACCGCTCATCCATCGGGAAGCCGGGGAACCAGGAAAGCAGCGGGCTGGTGGAAATTTCCCGCAGTCCTTCGCCTAACAGGAAGATACCGATGAAACCAAGCACCACTGAGGGTATGGCCTGGATAAACTCGATGACAGGCTTGATGATTTTCTGCTCGCGCGGGCTGGCAAACTGATTGGTGTAAATCGCCGCACCGATGCCGACCGGAATGGCAATGATCAACGCCACCACCGCGATCATTAGCGAGCCGGTGAGCAGGGGCAGGATGCCGTAAAAGTCCTGCCACTCGCCGCCGGTGATCCAGTCTTTTCCTGTGAGAAAGGAGTTGAGCGCGGTGCCTAACGAGACCGCGCGATTCGGATCCCAGGCGTTGAGCTCGGCCGGGGCCTGTTGCAAGTCG